>ENA-OXNW01000321-OXNW01000321.1-human-gut-metagenome-genome-assembly--contig:-NODE-321-length-9719-cov-6.11403_pt1 | contig 9719 bp, 7 predicted proteins | sample MGYA00249743_ERZ652495 | MGnify/ENA primary metagenome ERZ652495 (study PRJEB26925, sample SAMN05826958) | human gut metagenome | biome: ENVO:2100002; feature: ENVO:00000062; material: ENVO:00002003... | reverse complement strand
GATCTCCCGGCGGGCGCTGCTTATTTATTATACTCTGCATGAGCCGCCTCCTTCCTTACGCAAACACGCCGAACAGCTTCGCCATCCGGGACAGAAGCATAAACAGCTGTGAGAAAAGAGACAGTGCCGATGCAGTTGTAGTAAGAAACGCCATTGCGCCTCTCGGAAAGGATTCAAAGCGCCACTAAATTTTCCCGTGCAGGCATCTGTCCCGCCGCTCTCTGGCGTATTCCAGCAGTGCATTGCACGCCGGACAAAGCGCCTTGCCCCTTGTCCCATGCACGCCACAATAATACCGGCGCACCATGAGGGTAACGGTTTCGATCTCCTTTTCCTTGTTCAAGTTCTGAAGTCCTTTCTGTTTTATACATAGTTAGTCAGCTCTAATCATCTGGTAGAAGAAAAGGCAGGCCACCTGTATGTAGTCTGCCTTTTGCCTGATGCGAAAGCCCGCAGACACGCGGGGCTTACAGCACCAGCGAGGGCGCGGTGTAGACCCGTGCCTTCAGCTCGCTGTTTAGCATATACAGCCCCTTGCTGTCACCGCCGAACAGATCCATCTTGGTAATGAGGTCAGCGGCGTTCTTCTCCTCCTCACCCTGTTCCTTGATGAACCAGTCCAGCATCTGCATGGTGCGGAAGTCCCTGACCTCGTATGCGGCGGCGTAGATGGCATTGATGCTGGCGGTGACCAGCATCTCGTGTTCCAGTGCTCTTTTCAGCGGGGCCATGTGGTCGCCTCGTTCCCACTCCGGCTTTGCGATAGCCTCAAAGGTGACGCCCTCGCCGTTATTCTGCAAATACTGACAAAACAGCATGGCGTGATCCCGTTCCTCCTGCGCCTGTACCCGGTACCAGTTCTCAAAGCCGTCCAGTCCAACGGCGGCGTAGTAGTTGGCAAAGTCCAGATACAGATAGGCGGAGTAGAACTCCTTATTGATCTGCTCGTTGAGCAGAAGAGATACGTTAGCGTTCATGATACTTCTCCTCCATAAGATTGTCTTTTCCTGCTCCCGGCATGGGGGCAGATATACCGTACCCAGAGCGATGCTGGGATGCTCCCTTTTCATCTCCAGGAACACCTGCTCCGCCTTGGGATACTGCTGCAGCTCCGTTACGGCGGCCAATATCTCCTCTGCGTATTTTGGCATACCGCCAACTCTCCAAATGCAAGAATGAATCTTATTATTTTGCTTTTATTATACCTATATTTTTTTCTCTGTCAACAACCACAAAGGGCTTGTGCTCCAAAAGCTGCCTCGAAGCCGATTTTCTCAAATTATGTGACGCCGTCACAGTAAAACCGCTTGTCACGCGGTAATACTACGCATAAAAACACAGCCGCAGAGTACATCTGTGGCTGTGTTTTGTGTTCAGTTGCTCACTGTTGTGTGGACTGGATATGGAGAGACAACATATCTCCCGATCTTACATGGGTTATCTTATCTGCCATCACTCTGGCAGTTTGCCTTGCAGATATGTCAGCATTCCCGCTGCGGTCGTATCCGGCCTGACCTTAAACATGGCTTTTTGAATCTACCTCCCTTATCGGTTTTCCGCGATATATTTCTCCGCCATGTGAACTGCCACCGCGCCGTCCGCCACGGCGGTGACCACCTGACGGAGGGGCTTCGTCCGCACGTCGCCCACGGCGTAAACGCCGGGAATACTGGTTTCCGTGGTCTCTCCGGCCACGATATAGCCGCCGCCGTCCAGCTCCAGTTGACCCACCGCCAGCGCCGTGGCGGGCTGTCGGCCCACGCTGACAAATACGCCGTCGCAGTCCACCACGCTTTCCTCACCGGTGACGGTGTCCCGCAGGCGGACGCCGGTCAGTCTGTCCCCGGAAAGCAGTGCGGAAACGACGCTGTTCCAACGGAATTCCACGTTTTCGGCCTGTGTCAGCGGCTCGTGATAGATCTTGGTGGCCCGCAGGGTGTCTCTGCGGTGGACGAGGATCACTTTTTTCGCCACGCGGCTGAGAAGGAGGGCATCTGCCGCGGCGGAATTGCCGCCGCCCACCACGACCACCGTTTTGCCCTTGTAAAACATCCCATCGCAGGCGGCGCAGTAAGCCACGCCTCGGCCCACCAGTTCCGACTCTCTGGCCACGCCCAGCGTTCTGGGGTTCGCACCGGTGGCCAGCACCACGGTTTTCCCCAGGAAAATCCCCTCGCTGGTCTCCACGAGCTTGGGAACCGCCGTCAGATCCATGCGGAGGACTTCTACGTATTCGCTGCGTGCCCCGAAGCGCTCCGCCTGCTTTTGCATCTTCTCCGCCAGAGAGAAGCCGTCGATCCCGTCCTCAAAGCCGGGATAGTTGTCGATCTGCTCGGTCAGGGCCATCTGCCCACCGGCGGACAGTTTTTCCAGCACGATGGTGTCCAGCCCCGCCCGTGCCGCGTACAGGGCGGCGGTGTAACCGCCCGGTCCGCCGCCCACCACGAGCATATCATAAACATGATTGTTGTTCATATCTGAACCCTCCGTTATTTCGCCAAGGCTTCCTGAATGAAACGGTCGATTTCTGCCTTTGAGCCGGGCGCGATGATGGAATCCACGGCCTTTCCGTTCCGGTACAGCACCAGAGTTGGGATGTCCTCGATCCCCTCGGCCCCCGCCAGCCGCGGCTCCTCGTCAATGTTAATCTTGCCGACGGCGAGGCTGTCCGCGTATTCCTCTCCGATCTTCTCATACGCGGGGCCGATCTTCCGGCAGTAGCTGCACCAGGGTGCCCAGAAATCCACCAAAACGGGCTTTTTCTCCCGGATCGCCTGCTCAAACTGCTCCTGATTCATGTTCATAGCTGCCATATCTGTCAGCTCCTTTCCTTTGTTTGGGTATTCTCAAGACTCCGGTCTCGCCCCACACCACATCGTGACCTCAACCTGAGATGACGGTACTCTGCCCTTGGGACATAAAGCAGATGAGTAAGACCATCATCTGTACGAAAATAGCTGCGGTTTGTTGCAGCTTATTCTGCGCAGAGCTCAGCCACCAGAGCGTCCATCTGCGCTTCGCTGGTTTGGTTCAATGCACCACGCAGAGACACTACCGTTTCGTAAAGGTGGATATCCTTCATCTCCTCCAATTTGGTGCGCATCAGCCGCGCGGCAGCAGGTGCCCAAGAGCCGTCTTCAATAAGGCCAACCCGGCGGTTTCGGAATCCCTTTGTCCGTAAATGTTCCAAAAACTCCCTCATGGGCGGAAACAGTCCTCCGTCATAGGTGGCGCTGGCTAAAACCAACTTCCCGCAGTAGAACGCACTGGCAACAGCGTAGGAAAGATCTGTCACAGTGAGATCACATATGTTGACCTGTACGCCTTTTTTCTCTAATTTACCCTTGAGGGTCTTCGCCGCATGGGCAGTATTTCCATGGATGGATGCGTGGGCAATCAGTATGCTCTCCGATTCTTCTGGTTCCCATTGTGACCAGAGATCATAGAGCCGCAGACACTCCTCCAGCCCTTCTGTAAGCACGGGACCGTGGAGCGGGCAGATTGTTTTGATCTCCAGCGCGGAGATTTTTTTCAGCAGAGCCTGCACCTGTGCGCCATATTTCCCGATAATATTGTAATAATACCGTCGGGCCTGCGGCACCCAGGGGGCACGGGCAGTCCGTTCCAGTGAGCCAAAGCGTCCGAAGGCATCCGCCGAGAACAGGATTTTTTCCGTTTCCTCATACGCCGTCATCACCTCCGGCCAGTGTACCATCGGTGCCAGCAGAAAGCGCAGCCGGTGCAAGCCCAAGGAAAGCGTATCTCTTTCGCCAACCTCCAGCATACGGTCTACCGACAATGCACCTGTGCCGAAGAACTGCTTGATCAGGGTAAATGTTTTCGCGTTTCCCACGATCTTCATCTCCGGGTACTTTTGTGCCAGCCGCATGAGACTGCCGGAATGATCCGGCTCCATGTGCGTGACCACAAGATAGTCGGGCCTGCGCCCCTCCAACACCCGCGCCACATTGGAAAGCCATTCTTCCGTTGCCCGTGCGTCCACGCTGTCCATCACGGCAATCTTCTCATCCAGAATGATATAGGAGTTGTAGCTCACTCCCATAGGCTGGACGGGGTACTGGTTTTCAAAGAGTGCCAATGTGTTATCATCCACCCCTACATAGCGGATGGCATCTGTTACCGTTTGGATAGCCATATAAAATATACCTCCTATTTTCCTTACTCAGACTCTGACTGATAGGTTCTTCTTTTCTAACGAAACATACGCTCAACCGCGGATCGACGGTCGCGCATTTTACCGTTGCCTTGCTTCCCCCAGAGTCGTTACATGTGGTACACCGCAGCGGAGCGAAGTCCTTCCGGCAGGCCGTCGGGCGCAGCAGGTGAAAGTTCCCAGCGTACCTGCCCCGCCCACTGGGAGGCGACGGCGGAGAAGTGGAGCATGACAATACCGAGATCCAATGCGGCATCCAAATTATCGGTGTAGGCATCCTCCTGCTGCACCAAATAGATGCTGTGGTCCTGCACAAGGAAGCCATAGGGCTGACGGTTGAGATAGCTGGGGGAGAGCGAAGCGGCGTAGATGGACTGCCAGAGCATATCGTCGTAGAAGTCCATCATCTCGTCAAGCCCAGACTTGTTGCTCCAGCTCCCCATGTGAACCAAATCGTGCACGCCCTTTTTGGGCGCGTAGTACTGCTGCTCGGCCCGCACATCGATCTGAGACATACTTAGGATATTCAGCCGCAGCTTTTTTGCGGTCTTTTCCCCGTAGCCAAAGGCAACGATTGCCGCCACCTCTAACGGGGTGGCGAGAGACAGTGCCTTTTTGATTTTGTCGCTGTCGGTGAAGGTCATCCAGCAGGTGTCAATGTCCAACTCAGTCAGCTTGAGGACGAGATCTTCCATCATGTAGCCGGCGTTGATGGCCGCATAGGAATGCGGGGCAGACATAAGGAGCAGGTAGTGCGGTGCTCCGATGAGAAATTGATTATAGCCCGCTGAGCTCTCCAGCGCCGGCTGTGCATCCTTGTCCAAGACGATCAACTCCGTTGCAATCTCCGGGACAAGACGGGGGCAGGTCTTTTCATAGTAGGATCGGAGCTGGCCGATAGCCTCGCTCGGAACTTCCTTTTCGCGGAATGCGTGAACGGATCTGCGATTTTGAATCATAGCGCTGTAATTCATAGTAATATCTCCTATTCTGATGTCTTTGGTTTTCTTATAAATCGTCTATCAGTGCGGTGCTCTTGGCGTAGGCGGTACTGCGTGCCTCAAAGAAATCGGTCTTGACCATGTTGGCGTCGGCGTACTGGCTGACCCATTCCATGCTCTCCGGTTCGCTCTCAAAGCCTGGATACAATGCGGGATAGCCAAGGCTCGTCCAGCGGAGGTTGCCGAGATAGCGGATGTAATCGCTGATCATCTGCCGGTTCAGCCCCGGGATGTCGTCGCCGATTACATAATGCCCCCATGCGATCTCCTGCTCCACGCCCTCACGCATCATCTCGCGCAGCGCTTGTACGCTCTCGGCGGTGAACAACTCCGGCTGCTCCTTTTGCAGCTCCGTGATGATATTGCGGAACAGCCACAAGTGCGTGTTCTCATCGCGGTTTATGTAGCGAATCTCCTGCGCCGAGCCGGGCATCTTCCCGTTTCGGGAGAGATTGTAGAAGAACATAAAGCCGCTGTAAAAATAGATGCCCTCCAAAATATAGTTTGCCATCATCACGCGCAGCAGCGTGGGAGCGTCCTTCCGCTCCTGAAACTCGTTGTAGCAGTCCCCAATGAAGGTGTTGCGGCGCAGCAGATGCTCGTCCGTTTTCCATTGGTAGAGGATGTCATTGCGCTCCACGGGGGAACAGATGGTGTCGAGCATATAGCTGTAGCTCTGTGAGTGGACACACTCCTGAAACGCCTGAATGGACAGGCAGAGATTGACCTCGTTGGCGGTAATGTAGGCGCCGATATTAGGCAGGTTCGCTGTCTGAATGGAATCCAAAAAGACAAGAAAACTCAGAATTTTATCGTAGGCGCTGCGTTCGGTTGACAGCAGGCGGGGATAGTCCTTCACATCCTGCGAGAGATTGATCTCCTCAGGGATCCAGAAGTTGTTCATGGCCTGCCGGTACCAGTCGCTGACCCAAGCGTACTTCATATTGTTGAAGTCGTTGAGGTTTGTGGTATTGCCGCCGATCATGCGCCGCAGGCGCACATCAGGGTCGCCCTCCGGGTTAAAGAGGGGCTTTTTCTTCAGTTCCGTCATGCTATCCTCCTTATGACGAGCAGCTTTCGCAGGTCTCGACCTCAAGGGCCTTGCTGCGGACATAGTAAATGGTCTTGACGCCGGCCCTCCACGCCTCCAAATACAGTCTGAGCACCTGACGCATGGAATAGTCGTTGGTGATATAGAGATTCATGCTCTGCGCCTGGTCAATATGTCTCTGGCGAAGGCCCGCGGCGCGTACCGACCAGCTTTGGTCGATCAGATGCGCTGCCTTATAGTACCACCATGTGTCCATAGAAAGCTCCGGAGCAACGCGGGGCAGCATGCTGCCCTTTTTTTCCTCTAAAAAGAATTTCTTCATAATTGGATCTATGCCCGCCGACGTACCGGAGAGGATAGATGTGCTGGAGGTCGGTGCGACCGCCAGCAGATAGGCGTTGCGCATTCCCTGCACCGCCACCGTTTTCGCAAGCGCCCGCCACTTTTCGGAGGTATAACCCCGCTTTTCAAAATACGCGCCCGTCTGCCAGTCGCTGCCCTCAAAGAGCGCGTAACGACCCTTTTCCCGTGCCAGTGCTGTGTCCGCCTTGACGGCGGCGTAGTTGATGAGCTCGAATACTGCGTCGGTGAAGGCAAGGTGCGCATCGCTCTCCCAGTGGATGCCGCGCTTTGCCAGCATGTGGTGGTAGCCGCTGACGCCCAGGCCGATGCTGCGGTACTTCTGATTGGTAAGCCGCGCGTATTCCAACGGGTAGAAGTTGAGGTCGATCACATTATCCAGTGCGCGGATGGCCGTTTCCACCGTGCGTTCCATATAGGCCTCGTCCTCCACCGGCAGATTACCGAGAGACAGACTCGCCAGGTTGCAGACCACAAACTCACCTAGGCGTGTGGCCGTCACCACTATTGTGTCGCCGTTCTCCGTGTGCACCTCAGTGCTGATGTGCTCGATGGGCGCCATGTTCTGCGCGATCTCCGTACAGAGATTGGAGCAATAGATCATTCCCGTGTGGCCGTTTGGGTTCATATGATTTACACTGTCTCGATTGAAAGCGAAGGGCGTGCCGGTCTCCACTGCCGAGCGAAGCACCAGCCGCACGATGTCCTTGACGGTGACGCTGCGCTTTTCGATGCGCGGGTCATTGACGCAGTCCAGATACCGCTTCTCCCATTCTGTACCCCAGTAATCCTCCAGTGCGTATCCCTTGACCGTGAGGATTTCATGCGGACACATGAGATGCCACGGCGCGTCTATGTTCTCCTCCGCCAGTCGCCAGAAGAGATCCGGATAGCACACGGCGGGAAACACATCATGTGCCTTCATGCGGTCGTCGCCGTTGTTGGTGCGCAGTTGAAGGAATTCCGGCAGATCCCGGTGCCATGCGTCTAAGTAAACCGCCACAGCGCCCTGCCGCATCCCCAACTGATCCACCGCCACGGCGGTGTCGTTGACCAGCCGGATCCAGCGGATAACACCGCCCGCCGCCCCTTGAAAGCCGCGGATGGTGCTGCCTGCAGCGCGCACCTTACCGAAGTACATCCCCATTCCACCGCCGAATTTAGAGACCTTTGCGAAGTTGTCCAGCGAGCGGTAGATGCCGTCCAGACTGTCCGGCACAGTGTCCACAAAGCAGCTTGAAAGCTGATGGTAGGGCTTTCGTGCGTTGGACATGGTAGGTGTCGCCATCGTGACCTCCATACGGCTGAGCATATCGTAAAAGCGTTTTACCCACCCCATGCGGTCAGAGCCTTCGTTCATAGCAAGATGCAGCGCGATACCCAAAAACATCTCTTGCGGTGTTTCCAGCGGCACGCGGCTGCGTGACTGGATCACATAGCGTTTGAGCAGCAGGTCAAGGCCGGAGTAGGTGAATAGCTCGTCCCGTTCCGGGCAGAGAAAGTCCTCCGCCATGGCAATCTCCTCGTGGGTATAGTGGGCAAGGATATAGTCACCGTAGAGTCCCTTATCCGTCAGATAGCGAAGCTTGCCATAGAGGTCGCCAACGCCGCGCCCCTCCCATTCCTGTGCGTTGCGACAGCGAAAGGAGTGGTTCAGAAGCCGCGCCGCGATGAACTCCCACTTGGGTGCCTCTGCCGTAGTCAGCTCTACCGCCGCCTTGGTCAGTGCCTCAGCCCGCTCATCCTCCGTCATACCCAGACGACAGAAACTCTCAAACTTCATTTGAAGCGCCGCGAGGGAGTAGACTTCCTCGGTAAAATCCATCTGGATGCGGCGCAGCACCTCGTCAAGCGAGTCATCCCCCACCGTCCGCGCGATGGTATGCCGGACACGGCGCAGCGCAGACCGCTTTTCGCGGTAGAGGATGTACGCCTTGGCCACCTCATAGTGTCCGCGCTCCATGAGCGTTCGCTCCACCTCGTCCTGCACACGTTCTACGGTGAGCGGCACTGTGACGGAGAGATTGTTGAGAACGGTGGCGAGGATCTCATCCATCTCTCTGCTCCCAATCTCCTTGCCCTGTCCGTCAAACGCCTTTTTCATGGCGTTGAAAATTTTCTCCTGTTGAAAGGGAACAGACTCCCCGTTTCGTTTTCTGATCTCCATTTCGATCCTCTCATCTTCTCCGGTCACTTCTCATGTCCTTTTGGGCAAAGAGCGGGCAAGCGCAGTATCACGCTTGCCCGCTCTGTTTTTGAAAGCCGGTTTTTCTGCAGCCGACGCGGCAGGGCTGTTTGTTGTCTGTTGTCTTGGTTTTGGCTTTCCTGCCAGTTACTTCATAGATTCCAGAATGGCGTCCGCCAGTGCTTCCAGCTCAGTGCGCTTGTCCGTGCCCATGGACGAGGCGAGGCTGAGCCGCTCGTTGAGCACCGTCATGTTCTTAAGCTCATTGTTGACGAATTTCTGCATGAGGTCACCGGACTTCACCGCCCATGAGCCGTTTTCAATGATGGCAAAGGTGCGGTTTTGCAGATTCAGTGCCTTCATATCCATGAGGAAGTCATGCATGGCAGGGTAGATGCCGAGGTTGTAGGTCACAGAGGCCAGGACAATGTGACTGTACTTAAACGCCTCGGAGATCAGCTGGGAGACATGAGTGGAGGACACATCGTACATCGCCACCTTGCTCATGCCCTTATCGCAGAGCGACGTCGCCAGCGCCTGCGCCGCGTTCTCCGTGTTGCCGTACATAGAGGCGTAGACGATGAGCACGCCCTGGGTCTCAGGGGCATAGCGGCTCCATGTGTCGTACTTTTCAATGAACCAGCCCAGATCCTTGCGCCACACGGGGCCGTGGAGCGGGCAGATGTACTTGATCTGATCCAAAACGCCGCCGGCCTTTTTCAGCAGGAGCTGGATGTGGGGGCCGTACTTGCCCACGATGTTGGTGAGGTAACGGCGGGCGTCGTCCAGCCAGTCCCGCTCGAAGTCCACCTCGTCGGCGAACAGCTTGCCGTCCAGCGCGCCGAAGGTGCCGAAGGCGTCGGCGGAAAAGAGGACGCCGTCGGTGACGTCGAGGGTCACCATGGCCTCCGGCCAGTGAACCTGTCTCTTATACACATCTCCGAGCCC
>ENA-OXNW01000315-OXNW01000315.1-human-gut-metagenome-genome-assembly--contig:-NODE-315-length-9876-cov-5.36167_pt1 | contig 9876 bp, 10 predicted proteins | sample MGYA00249743_ERZ652495 | MGnify/ENA primary metagenome ERZ652495 (study PRJEB26925, sample SAMN05826958) | human gut metagenome | biome: ENVO:2100002; feature: ENVO:00000062; material: ENVO:00002003... | reverse complement strand
GTGGGCTCGGAGATGTGTATAAGAGACAGGGCATGGGTGAAGGCCAACTGCGAAAGCCCCTGCCCGGATGGAGAGCGCAAGACGGATTTTTCAGACCGCATCTGCCGCACCGTGGCAGAGCTGATCGATAAAGCTCTTGCCGCAGGCGAAGAACGGCTGGTCATTCTGGCCCACGGCGGCACCCAGATGGCCGCCATGGAGCGGTTTGCCGTCCCCCACAGGGACTATTACGCATGGTGCGGACCTAACGCGGGCGGCTTTGTGCTGGATGCAAAGGACTGGACGGAAAAGCATCTGCTGTATCTCGTGAAGACCGTCCAGTACACAAAGGAGAGCAAGGCATGATCCTTCAGGCAGTTGTCGGCGGTTTTGTGCTGGACGCCCTCTTCGGCGACCCGGCGTGGCTGCCGCACCCGGTGGTGCTCATGGGCAGATGCATTTCCCGGCTGGAAAAGTTCCTGCGCGCCCGCCTGCCCGGCACCCCGCAGGGCGAGCTGCTGGGCGGTGCCGTGACGGCGTTCTGCCTGCCGGTGGGCACCTTTCTGGTCACGAGCCTTGTGTGTCTGGCGGCGGCAAAGCTCAGCCCGTGGCTGGGCCTTGCGGTGCAGATGTTCTGGTGCGGGCAGGCGCTGGCAGCCAAGGGCCTTGCGCAGGAGAGCACAAATGTGTATAACGAGCTGGTCCGGAACGACCTGCCCGCTGCCCGCAAAGCCGTGAGCCGCATCGTGGGCCGCGACACCCAGGACCTGACCGCAGAGGGTGTGACCAAAGCTGCGGTGGAAACGGTGGCCGAAAATGCCAGCGACGGCGTCATTGCGCCGCTGCTGTATATGCTCATCGGCGGAGCACCGCTGGCGCTGACCTACAAGGCTATCAATACCATGGACAGCATGCTGGGCTACAAGAACGAGAAGTACCTTTATTTTGGCCGCGCAGCCGCGAAGCTGGACGATGTGGCCAACTACATCCCCAGCCGCCTTGCCGCCCTTTTGTGGGTGGCGGCTGCGGCCTTTACCGGCAACGATGCCAAAGGTGCATGGCGCATCTGGCGGCGGGACCGGCACAACCACGCCAGCCCCAACAGCGCCCAGACCGAAAGCGCCTGCGCCGGTGCACTGGGCGTGCAGCTGGCCGGCCCGGCTTACTATTTTGGCGAATATTACCCTAAGCCTACCATCGGTGATGCCCTGCGCCCCATTGAACCGCAGGACATCCTGCGCGCCAACCGCATGATGTATGTGGCAAGCGGCTTTGCGCTGGCATGGGGTGCAGCAATACGGGGAATTTTGTGAAGACGGTATTTCCGATTTGTCATCGGGCGGCCATTAGCATGCTTGCCCTCTCCGTCATTGCTTCGCAATGCCACCTCCCCCAAAGTGGGAGGCCTTGGCAGTCCACGCAAACTTTACCTCTTTGCCAAGGGCTCTCCCTTTGGGAGAGCTGGCGAACGAATGTGAGCCTGAGAGGGCGAGGCTGCTTGTCCAAAAGCACAAAGGAGAACCTATGCAAACACTGACCCATGGCGGCGACTGGGCGGGCTACCGCGCCGAGTTTGGCCGCGACCCGCTGGATTTTTCGGCCAATGTCAGCCCGCTGGGCCTGCCGGAAGGGGTGGCAAAGGCCATTACGGCAGCGCTTGCCACGGCCGACCGCTACCCCGACCCGCTGTGCCGGGCCCTGCGTGAAAAACTGGCGGTGGCTGAGGGAGTGCCCGCCGAATGGCTGCTGTGCGGCAACGGCGCGGCAGACCTCATCTTCCGGCTGGCGCTGGCTGCAAAGCCCCGCACTGCACTGGTAACGGCCCCCACTTTTGCCGAGTACGCCACCGCCCTTGAAACGGCAGGCTGCACGGTGGAACGGCATTTTTTGCGGGAAGAAAACGATTTTGAGGTGACGAAAGATCTCCTGAACGCGGTGCACCCGGGTACAAATATGGTGTTCCTCTGTCAGCCCAACAACCCCACCGGCCAGCTGGCAGAGCCTGCCCTTGTGGAAGCGCTGCTGCGCAGATGCGAGGCCGTGGGGGCGGTGCTGGCCGTGGACGAATGCTTTCTGGATTTTCTGCCGGAGGGCGAAGGCCTTTCGGCAAAGCATCTGCTGAAAAACAGCAAAAAACTGATTATTTTAAAAGCCTTCACCAAGCTTTACGGCATGGCAGGCGTGCGTCTGGGCTATTGCCTGTGCTCTGATACAGAGCTGCTTGCCCGGATGCGGGCAGCGGGCCAGCCGTGGGCGGTTTCCAGTCTGGCACAGGCGGCGGGCATCGCTGCGCTGGACGAGACGGAATATGTGGCGAAGGTGCGTGCATTGATCGAAGCACAGCGGCCTGTGCTGGCAGACGGCCTGCGGGCGCTGGGCCTGCGGGTGATCGAGGGCCGGGCTAACTATCTGCTGTTCCGCGCGCCGGAAGCGCTGGGCGAAGCGCTGCGCCGCAAGGGTGCAGTACTGCGCAGCTGCGGCAATTATCCGGGCCTTGATGCCAGCTGGTACCGCACCGCCGTGCGCACAGAAAACGAGAACCGGCAGCTGCTTGCACTGCTGGCCGAAACCCTGCCGGAGGTGGCACAATGAGCAAGGCAAAATGCATTATGGTGCAGGGCACCATGAGCGGTGCGGGCAAAAGCCTGCTGTGCGCGGCGCTGTGCCGCATCTTTGCGCAGGATGGCTACCGCGTGGCCCCTTTCAAAAGCCAGAACATGGCCCTGAACAGCTTCGTCACCCGCGACGGCGCGGAGATGGGCCGTGCTCAGGTGGTGCAGGCACAGGCTGCAGGCGTGGAGCCGGATGTGCGCATGAACCCCATCCTGCTCAAGCCCAGCAGCGATGTGGGCAGTCAGGTGATCGTGAACGGCAAGGCCCGGGGCCAGATGCCTGCTGCCGCCTACTTTAAAATGAAGCGCAGCCTTATCCCGGACATTCTGGAAGCCTACAACAGCCTTGCCGCCGAGAACGACATCATCGTGATCGAAGGCGCGGGCAGCCCGGCAGAGATCAACCTGAAAGCCGACGATATCGTGAACATGGGCCTTGCAAAGCTGGTGGATGCGCCGGTGCTGCTGGCGGGCGATATCGACCGGGGCGGCGTATTCGCCCAGCTGTACGGCACTGTGGAGCTGCTGGAAGCCGACGAGCGTGCCCGCATCAGGGGTCTCATCATCAACAAGTTCCGGGGCGATGTGGAGATCCTGCGGCCCGGCCTTGCCATGCTGGAAGAAAAAACGCAGCTGCCCGTGCTGGGCGTAGTGCCGTACCTGCGGGTGGAGATCGAGGACGAGGACTCCCTCTCCGACCGGCTGGATACAAAAGCTGCGGTCAAGCCGCTGGATATCGCCATCCTGCGCCTGCCGCATGTGTCCAACTTCACCGACTTTATCCCGCTGGAACAGCACCCGCTGCTGGGCGTGCGGTATGTGCAGCGCACCCGCCAGCTGGGTGCACCGGATCTCGTCATCCTGCCCGGCACCAAGAACACCATGGACGACCTGCGCTGGCTGCGGGAAAGCGGACTGGAAGCGGCGGTGCTCAGGCTTTCGGCAGCCGGTACGCCGGTGCTGGGCGTGTGCGGCGGCTATCAGATGCTGGGCGAACAGCTCTGCGACCCGGCAGGGGAGGAAAGCGGCACCCCCTGCACCCTGCGGGGCCTTGGCCTGCTGCCCACCACGACGGTGTTCGGCACCGAAAAGCACCTGACCCAGACCGCAGCCTGTGTGACCACAGAACCCTTTGCAGGCGCAAAGCTGACGGGCTACGAGATCCACGCAGGCCGCACCGAGGTGCGGGGCAGTGCGTTCTGCATCCTTGCAGACGGCACGCCGGAGGGCTGTGTGCAGGACGGTGTATTCGGTACCTACCTGCACGGCCTGTTCGACACCGGCGAACTGACCGAAAAACTGACCGCATTTTTGTGCAAACGGAAGGGCATCGATCCGGCCGGGGCCGAGCTTATCCCCATGGAGCAGTACCGTCAGCAGCAGTTTGATCTGCTTGCCGATGGTGTGCGCGCGGCACTGGATATGCCCGCTATCTATGCCGCCATGGGAATGCAAAAAGGAGACAACACATGACACCGCAGCATCATCTGCCCGCCGACATTGAACGGACGAGCATCTCCATTATCACAAGGGAACTGGACGAGCTGGGCCTGACCCCGCCGCCGGAGACGGCTGCGGTGGTCAAGCGGGTCATCCACACCACCGCGGATTTCGACTATGCCAAAAATCTGCGCTTTACACCCGGCGCGGTGGAAGCCGCAGTCAAGGCCCTGCACGCGGGTGCTTTCATCGTTACCGACACCAATATGGCGCTGGCGGGCATCACAAAGCCGGGCCTGAAAAAACTGAACGGTGAAGCCATCTGCTACATGGCAGACCCCGCTGTGGCCGAAGCCGCAAAGCAGGCGGGCACCACCCGTGCCGTTGCCGCCATGCACCGTGCTGCCCGGGAGCACCCGGGGGCCATTCTGGCCATTGGCAATGCGCCCACCGCCCTTTTGACCATTGCGGAGGAAATGGAAGCCGGTCTGCGGCCTGCACTGGTCATTGGCGTGCCGGTGGGGTTTGTGAATGTGGTGGAAAGCAAGGAAGTACTGTTTGCCGCCTGCGAGCGATACGGCGTGCCTGCCATCGCTGCCATGGGCCGCAAGGGCGGCAGCAATGTGGCTGCAGCCATCTGCAACGCCCTCATTTACTCTGCCACCGAAATGCTGGACCCCTCTGCCAGAGGGTGGAACGGATAAGGCGGAAACGGCATAACATCAAAAACCCGGAACCCTTTTTGAGCCGTTTTGGCCGAGAAAAGGTTCCGGGTTTTGTTCATGATTTTTTCAGAGAGCTATTTTGCAACAGCCCCATTTTCACGGAAAAGGTCCGAACCGAGCACGGCATCCACACTGCCGGCATCAGGCTGCGGGGAACGCCTTGTTCCACACTTCGATCACCTTGAACTTCGGGGTCCAGCCTTCGGGTTCAAAGCGGTCGCCCTTGGCACCCATGGTGCCCTGCTCGGTGCACCACTGTGCGGCCTTGGCCATATCAGGGTCGGTCACATCCGCAAAGGCGGGTGCGCCTGCGGGTTCGGGCCTGCCTGCGGTGTTCCACACCAGCATCGAGCCTTTTGCATTGCTTCCCGTGATTGTAACATTGCGCATACCCGTAATGGTAAGGCCCAGGCCACCGTCCATTCGTGTATCATTGGTGCAGACCAGAACAATATCCGTGCTGTGTCCACCTTGAAAATACCATATTTCACCTTCTTTTTCAATAAAACCTGCGTGAAACGCCCCAAAACCTGCGTGAAAAACGTTTTGCACCGCTGTGCGCGCCTTTGCCCCCTCTTGCAATTTGTGCGCAAAGGGTGTAGAATACAGTCACAATCAAATACAGGGGAGCTTGTAAAGCAGGCTGAGAGGAAGTGCCCAAACTTCGACCCTTTTACCTGATGCGGATAATGCCGCCGTAGGAAGTCAGAATGGATGATTTTTTGCAGGAGGCACCGCGGAAGGTGTCTCCTGTTTTTTTGTTGTGTACCTATTACCATTAAGGAGGATGCCTTGTACTTTTCTGCGGAAGTGCCGCAGCGGGCTGAGGGGGAGCGCCCTGAGCTTTGTGACCGTCAGCGATGGGAAGCCGTGTTCCGGCGTGAGAGGAGACCAGAAAGTCTCGACCGCTTCTTATAGTTCCTGCGCCGGGTCTGGCACCGGGTGCGGGCTGTTTGCGGAGGCGCTGTATGGTTTTGCTGCTTCCGCAGGTTTGGAAAGGAGCCTTGCCTTATGAAAAAAATCTCTGTGAAAAAGCTGGCGCTGGCCGGCATGCTGTGCGCTCTGTGCGTGGTGGGCAGCGTATTCAGCTTCCCCATGTTCGGCAGCAAATGTGCACCCATCCAGCACATGGTCAATGTGACCTGCGCGGTGCTGCTTGGCCCGTGGTGGGGCGTGGGCGTGGCCTTTGTGGCCTCGCTGCTGCGCAACCTGCTGGGTCTGGGCAGCCTGATGGCCTTCCCCGGCAGCATGTTCGGCGCACTGCTGTGCGGCCTTGTGTACCATAAGACCAAAAACATCCTTGCCACCATGGTGGGCGAGGTGTTCGGCACCAGCATTCTGGGCGGCCTGTGCGCTTACCCGGTGGCCATCTTCCTCATGGGCAAGAGCGCCGGCGACATCGCGTTCTATGCCTACATCGTGCCCTTCCTCATCTCCACTGCCGTGGGTTCCATCATTGCGGGCGTGCTGGTGTACAGCCTGCAGCGCTCCGGCGCACTGCGCTCCATGCAGAACAGTCTTTCCTGACGGAGGGGCACCCGAATGTTCAAAACAGAATTCGAGAACCTGCGCCGCACCTGCCCGCTCATCCATAACATTACCAACTACGTCACCGTGAACGACTGCGCCAACATGGTGCTGGCCTGCGGTGCTTCGCCCATCATGGCCGACGATGCCGCTGAGGTGGAGGACATCACCACCATCTGCGGCGGTCTGAACATCAACATCGGCACCCTGAACAGCCGCACCATCACCAGCATGCTGCTGGCGGGCAAAAAGGCAAACCAGCTGGGCCATCCTGTGGTGCTGGACCCGGTGGGTGCGGGTGCATCCCGCCTGCGCACCGACACGGCTTTCCGCCTGCTCCGGGACGTAAAGTTCACCGTGATCCGCGGCAACATCTCGGAGATCAAAACGCTGGCCTCCGGCGCGGGAACCACCAAGGGCGTGGATGCCGATGTGGCCGATAAAGTTACTGAGGAAAATCTGGATTCTGCCGTGGCCTTTGCCAAGGCCTTTGCAGCCCAGACGGGTGCCGTTATTGCCATTACCGGTGCCATCGACATCGTGGCCGATGCCGAAAAAGCCTACTGCATCCGCAACGGCAATGCTATGATGAGCAGCATCACCGGTACGGGCTGCCAGCTTTCGGCCCTGACGGCGGCGTTCGTCACCGCCAACCCCGGACATCCGCTGGAAGCCGCTGCAGCCGCAGTGTGCGCCATGGGCCTTGCGGGTGAGACCGCCCACAAGCGCCTGACCCCGCTGGACGGCAACTCCACCTACCGCAATTATATCATCGATGCCATTTACAATATGACCCCGGATCAGCTGGAAGAAGGAGCAAACTATGAAGTGCGATAAGCAGAACATGCTTCTGTATGCCGTCACCGACCGCGCATGGGTGGGAAAGCAGACCCTCTATGAACAGGTGGAGAGCGCCCTGAAGGGCGGTGTCACCTGTGTGCAGCTGCGCGAAAAAGAGCTGGACGACGAAGCCTTTCTGAAAGAGGCTGTGGAGATCCATGCTCTGTGCCAGCGCTACGGCGTGCCGTTCTTTGTGAACGACAATGTGGACATTGCCATCCGCTGCCACGCCGAGGGTGTGCACGTGGGGCAGGAGGATATGGCTGCAGCGCAGGTGCGCGCCCGTGTGGGCGAGGGAATGATGATCGGCGTTTCCGTCCACAGTGTGGAGGAAGCACGGGAAGCCGTCAAGCACGGCGCAGACTGCCTTGGCGTGGGCGCAGCCTTTGCCACCCATACCAAGACCGATGTGGATGTTCTGCCCCACGAGACCCTGAAGGCCATCTGTGATGCCGTGGACATCCCGGTGGTGGCCATTGGCGGCATCCACAAGGAGAACATCCTGCAACTCAAGGGCACCGGTGTGGATGGCGTGGCCCTTGTGAGCGCCATCTTTGCAGCAGACGACATCGAGACCGAGTGCAAAGAGTTGAAAGCCCTGTCGGAGCAGATCATCTGACCGATCCCGCGGCAAACCGGGGACACCACCTTGGGCCGCGTTATAAAATTCATGGAGAAAACCAACATGAAAAGCGTATTTTGCGCAGGTGCCGGCATCCAGAACGTTCTGTTTTTTCTGAATGACGGCTGCCTTTCCCTACCCTTGTATGACCAGCACCCTGCTGTTCAGAGATAAACTGTCATTTGGAGGAACAGAGCGTATGCAGACTTATACTACCCAGATGGATGCTGCCCGCAAGGGCATCATCACGCCGCAGATGGAGATCGTGGCTAAAAAAGAGTATCGCACCACCGAGGAGATCCGCCAGTGGGTGGCCGAGGGCAAGGTTGCCATCCCCGCCAACAAGCACCACGAGTGTTTGAACCCCGAGGGTGTCGGCTCCATGCTGCGCACCAAGATCAACGTGAACCTTGGTGTCTCCCGCGACTGCAAGGACTACAACGTGGAGATGCAGAAGGTGATGAGCGCCGTCAACATGGGTGCCGAAGCCATTATGGACCTGTCCAGCCACGGCAACACCCAGCCCTTCCGCCAGAAGCTGACCCACGAGTGCCCGGTGATGATCGGCACCGTGCCGGTGTATGATTCGGTCATCCACTACCAGCGCGATCTGGCTGAGCTGACCGCACAGGACTTCATCGATGTGGTGCGCCTGCATGCAGAGGACGGTGTGGACTTTGTCACCCTGCACTGCGGCATCACCCGCAAGACCATCGACCAGATCCGCACCCACAAGCGGAAGATGAACATTGTCAGCCGCGGCGGCTCTCTGGTGTTTGCATGGATGAGCATGACCGGCAACGAGAACCCCTTCTACGAGCACTTTGACGAGATCTGCGAGATCTGCGCCGAGCACGATGTGACCATCTCGCTGGGCGATGCCTGCCGTCCCGGCTGTCTGGCTGACGCCACCGATGTGTGCCAGATCGAGGAGCTGGTGCGTCTGGGCGAGTTGACCAAGCGCGCATGGGCACACAACGTGCAGGTGATGGTGGAAGGCCCCGGCCATGTGCCCCTGAATCAGGTGGCTGCCAACATGGAGGTGCAGAAGAGCATCTGCATGGGCGCACCCTTCTATGTGCTGGGACCCCTCGTCACCGATATCGCCCCCGGTTACGACCACATCACCGCTGCCATCGGCGGCGCTGTGGCTGCAGCCAGCGGTGCAGCTTTCCTGTGCTATGTGACCCCCGCCGAGCATCTGGCTCTGCCCAATGTGGACGATGTGAAGCAGGGCATCGTGGCCTCCAAGATCGCTGCCCACGCCGCCGATATCGCCAAGGGCATCCCCCACGCCCGGGACATCGACGATAAGATGGGCGATGCCCGCCGTGTGCTGGACTGGGATGCACAGTTCGCCTGCGCACTGGACCCGGAGACCGCAAAGGCCATCCGCGATGCCCGCCTGCCGGAGGACGACCACAGCGACACCTGCAGCATGTGCGGCAAGTTCTGTGCTGTGCGCAGCATGAACAAGGCGCTGGCCGGTGAGTACATCGACATTCTGTAAAAATCTTCTGTTTTGCGCGCAGCAGCGTGCATCTTCCTCCGCCGCCCGGTATGACCGCCGGGCGGCTTTTGTTGTAATACGGCGAAAAATATGTTACAATAAATCAATACGGACGAGCGCATTGCACACATCAAAGAGCGTCATCCGGAGGATCTTCTTCTGTTTGAGCAATATGGACGGGAGGCTGTGCTTTCTCCTGATTTGATCATTCGGGACAGCAAGCATATTGGAACAGTTTTTGCCGTGAAAAAACTGCCGGATACGAACCTGAATGTTGTTGTAAGGCTTGTGCTGGAAACCGATGAAGCGGGATTTAAGAATTCTGTCATGACATTTTACAGGCTCCGCGAACGTAACTTGAAAAAACTTCTGGAGAAGAACCAGCTGCTTTACACGCGGGAATAAATTTGCTATACCTATGGGTAGGATAAGGTAGCGTTTGAAGTAGAGAATGTGCTGCTACACGCCCCTTGGGCCAAAAGAAATGCGGGAAAGGGCACACCCGCCAAATGCTACTCGATGGGGAACGGTTCAAATGCCGTTCCCCGTTCCTGTTTTAAGGGGTCCCTTACGGCTGTCTCTTATACACATCTCCGAGCCCACGAGACCGGAGCCTATCTC
>ENA-OXNW01000286-OXNW01000286.1-human-gut-metagenome-genome-assembly--contig:-NODE-286-length-11155-cov-6.20523_pt1 | contig 11155 bp, 9 predicted proteins | sample MGYA00249743_ERZ652495 | MGnify/ENA primary metagenome ERZ652495 (study PRJEB26925, sample SAMN05826958) | human gut metagenome | biome: ENVO:2100002; feature: ENVO:00000062; material: ENVO:00002003... | reverse complement strand
CGAGATAGGCTCCGGTCTCGTGGGCTCGGAGATGTGTATAAGAGACAGGGGCTACTCTTACCGTTCTGGCACGGAGTCGTTTCTCCAATCCTACATGTACCGCTCCGCCACCGGAGCGGATGCGGACGCCCTGTGGAATGACGCTGTTGCCGAGACCGGCCTGGGCGAGATGGACGCCATCACCAAAGAGAACGTCAAATGGATGATGAGCTACATTACGGACTACACCGGTGAAATCCCCGGCAGCCTGTTCATGGCGCTTCAGACCTACATCTGGGACAATCAGAGCGATAAGAGTGCGGGCGGCGATCCCAGCGGCGACATCGACGCTGGCGGCTTCGCCAACGCTGATACCTACGACCAATATGTAGAGTATTACAACTGGCTGCTGGGCCAGAAGGCCAATGAGGATGCCGAATTCCAGCGGCAGATCGAGGAATACGCCGCCCAGGGCATCCACGCCTCCATCGTGGAGGACGAGAGTTCCAAGTGGGCGGTGCTGGCCACCTCCAGTGTCTCCGGGCGGCAGTCCTTCTTCGCCTACCACAGCGGCCGTAAGGTTATCGCAGATGATGAACCGCAGGATGACGATGATCCTCCTCCCGCTGGCGATGGCGACATCACCTTCCAGAAGGTCATCGCCGGTACCGACAAGGGCCTGGACGGGGCCGTCTATAACATCTACCTGGACGGCCAAATCGTTGGCAGCGATGTGACCTCCGGAGGGGGATACATCGAGGTCCACGATGTCACCGAGGGCCTGTGGTCCTTTGTAGAGCAGGAGGCCCCGGCGGGCTATGCCTTGGACCCGACGCCCCACAGCGTCTACGTCAGCGTTACCGACGGCGATAAGCAGTACACCGTCACCGTTGGAGACGAGGAGTTGCCCGGCATCAAGGTCATCAAGACCTCGGCTGTCGATGGCTCTCCCGTGGAAAACGCCGTCTATTCTATCGAGGGCGTCACTTGCGCCTTCAGCACCTCCGTCTCCACCGGACCGGATGGGAGCGCCCTGGTGGAGGACCTCCCCGCCGGCGTTTATATCGTCCGTGAGGAGTCCGTTCCGGAGCCGTTCGTGCGGACTGCCAGCGAGCAGACCATCGCCCTCCGGCCCGGCAAAATCAGCGAGGCACGGTTTGAGGATTACACCCGGCCCGGATTGGAGATCGTCAAGCGGAATATTGCCGACAGATCTCCCATTGAGGGAGTCACCTACCAGGTCCGGCAGATCGACGGGGATTTCCTGGACACCGTAGAGACCGATTCCAGCGGCAAAGCATTTCTCGAAGTGGACCCCGGCAGCTACGAAATTTCGGAGGTCAACGTACCGTCCAACGTCATTATCAGCGAGATTCCCCAGACCATTTTCCTGGAGCCGGGCGTCACCCGGACGGTGCGCTTCTTTAACGCAGTCAAACCATCGCTCACAGTTATCAAACGCAATTCCATCACAAAAGATCCACTTGAGAACGCCAAGTTCCATATCTATTATGCCAGCGACAACACGGAAACCGGCGAGATCAATGACCTGGGGACGTACTACACGGACTCCTCGGGGCGCATCGTGCTCACCAATGTCAACAGGGGCTGGTACAAGGTCGTCGAGGAGGAGAGTCCGACAGGATTCTCCATCCAGGATGACGGCGTCTATGAGTTCTACCTGGAGGCCGGCGTCAGCCGTGAGTTGGTCGTGGACAACACGCCTCTCAGTGCGCTTGTTGTCTACAAATACGATAGTGCGACGAAGCTGCCGCTGGAGGGCGCACGATTCGAGCTGCGTTACCTCAGCGGCGAGACCTCCGGCACAGAGGGGACGGTCATTGGCGAATATGTGACCTCGAAAAATGGGTCCTTCACGGTCACGGGGCTAAAAGAGGGCACCTATATCTGTCAGGAACTGGAAAGCCCGGACGGCCACCTCATCGACTCGGAACCCCAGACTGTCTATATCTCTGGCAAAGAGCAGGATGTGGTCACCCTGCGGTTCGGCAACGCGCCGTTGGGGTCTTTGCTTATTACGAAGGTCTCGGATGATGAGAAACGGGAGCCGCTCTCTGACGTCGAGTTCCTGCTGACGGACAGCAGCGGAAACTTCATCGGCACCAACAACGGCCGGTATGTGACCAACAGCGCGGGCGAGATTCTGGTGGAGGGCCTCACCCCTGGAACCACAGTGGTTGCGCGGGAGGTACGGGCCAAGCCTGGCTATCTGCTGGACGACAGCCCCCAGTACGCCCTAATCCGCAGCGGCGAAACCGTTGGCCTCGAATTTAGAAATGCTCCCGCAGGCAATCTGGTCATCGTCAAGCGGAGCAGCTCCGGCACCCATGAGCCGCTGGAGGGTGTGGAGTTCAAGATCACCTATGCGGATGGGTCCTATGTCCCGGATGAAAACGGCCAGCTCTCCTCCAACGGCCTCTACTATACGGACCGGGAGGGCAAGATTACCATTTCCGGGGTGGTGGGCACCGTCGTGGTAACGGAAACGGCCTCGATTCCAGGCTATACCATCGACGAGGCCACCCGGACCCAGACGGTGGTGGTCCACCCAAACGACACCCAGACGTTGTATGTGTACAATGAGCCAGAGACGACCCTCGTCCTGGAAAAGTTCATCAAAGGCACAGACCGGGAGCCGTTGGCCGGCGTGGAGTTCCTGGTCACAGACGGCGCCGGGACGGTCATTGGTCCCAACAACGGCGTCTACACCACCGGGGAGGATGGCCGTGCGGTCATCACCGGCCTCACCCCCGGAACTACCATCACCGCCAGGGAGACCCGAACAGCGGAGGGCTTTGTGCTGGATGGCAGCCCCCAGAGCATCCTCATCAAAGAGGGCGAGGTCCAGACGTTGACCTTCTGGAATGCCAGAGAGGGTGGCGTGGAGCTGGTCAAGGTCAACGCCGCGGACAAGACGGAGCGGCTTTCTGACGCTGTTTTTGAGATCCGCAAGGCATCGGATGACGCCCTAGTGGACACCGTTACCACGGGAGACACCGGCACTGTGTTTGCTCCGCTTGCCGAGGGCGATTATTATGCTCTGGAACTGGAAAGCCCCTCCGGATTCAAGCTGGACTCTACCCGGCACTATTTCACCGTCAAGGATGGCGAGGTCACTCAGGAGGTCATTGAAAATGAGGCCGTCTCCGGCATTCTGCTCCATAAGGTGGACAGCGCCACTGGGGATGGAATTTATGGCGTCACCTTCCTGCTCTACGATGATACCAACACCCCCATTGGCCAGTACACCTCGGATGACCGAGGCTATGTTTACATTGAGGGGTTGGAGAGTGGCCGCTTTTATTTGCGTGAATTGGAAAACGAAGGTTATATCGTAGACACGGAGAAAAAGACCGTCTATGTAAAGTCTGGGGAGACCACGGAGATCACCTGGAAGAATACCCCCATCACCGGTCAGATTCAGATCACGAAAACCTCGGCAGACTATAACAGTATGAATGGCTGGCCCGCCGGGACGCCCATCCCCAACACGGAGTTCGAGATTTATAACGCCCGGACCGGCAAGCTGGTAGATACCATCCGCACGGACAAAAATGGTGTCGCCGTCTCCAAGCCCTTGCCTTTGGCGCGCTACGAAGTGATCGAATCCAAAGCCGCGGATTTCTATGGCCTGGACAAGACTCCCATCGAGGTGGAGATCGAGTACGCCGGGCAGATCGTGAAAGCCGCCATGACCAACAAGAGCCTCTACACCAACGTCTCCATCAAGAAGACCGGCTATGTGGAGGTCATGCCCGGCCAGACCCTACGCTACGACTTCACCGACATCGCCAACAACTCCACCACATCCCTCGAGTCTTTCTACTGGAGGGAGCGCCTGCCTGCTTTCGCGCACTTGCAGAAAATCGTCACCGGCACCTGGAACGTCCCCGGCAGCTACAAGATCGTCTATAAGACCACGCTCAGCGGAGATACCTACCGGGTCCTGGCGGACAATCTCAGCACCCAGCAGAACTATGTGCTGGATGCCTCGCCAGCGGCCCTGGGCCTCGCCTCCGGGGAGAAGGCAACGGAGTTCATGGTGGTGTTCGGGATCGTGCCGGCCAACTTCCGGCAGGTGGAGGCGCCCGTGGTGTACTGCACCGCCAGCCAGTGGCTCACCGGCGGCAGCCAGATCGTCAACCAGACAGATGTGGGCGGCATCCACGATGGGCAGTGGATCATGGCCACCTCCCGGTGGGCGACCAAGGTCTATAAGCCTGCTGAACCCCTGCCCAGAACCGGATATTGAGAAGCATCAGAAACTGGAGAGCCGCCCCGATTTGGGTCGGCTCTCCCATTTTCGATAGGAGGAACAACGATGAACCGTAAGAGATTCCTGCCTATGCTGACAGCATTCTACCTGCTGGCGGCTCTGTTCTGCACCCCAGCCCTGGCGGTCGGCAGTGTGGCGGATGCGGTGGAACAGACTTGGGGCGACGCCTCAGAGCAGATCAAGGCTGTAGTGGACAGCGTAGTGTTTCCGGCGTTGAGCATGGTGCTGGCCATTGCGTTTTTTGTGAAGCTGGCGCTGACGTATTTTGAGTATCGGAAGCACGGACAATTTGAGTGGAGTGCGACACGTTCCTAACTGAAAAGGTTAGGCACTAAATTATGAACGTGTAAATGTTCAGTTTAGGAGAACTGATATTCCGACAGGTGGAATGATGGGGTAACGCCCTGAAACGCCTGCCTTGATACTCCGACGTGCAAAACGGCGTGTAATAGCTGTGCTGTACGAAGCTCGGTGAAGTCGGCAGAGAGCAACCGTAAGCAGATGGGATATCTTATCCGCACGAAAGCTGTTCAGAGGTGGACGGTGTTGCCTATATGCCGGAGGTCAATAAATTGCCTATGGTGAGTATGTGAGAATTGGATCACAGACGAACACCCGATATAAAAAGTCTAAACGAATGGTGCATAGAAATGTGCATACGCCAGAAATGGCGGGTATGTGAGGTAAAGTAAAATGCCATTTATGAAATACCTTATGCCGTTACAGGCGGCATCCAGCATACAGGCTTAGAGGGACACCTAAGGGCGATATGAAATGATAGGAATATCGGAACGTGGGAAGGTTGGAACGTGGAGCGGATTACAACGCTATGAGGCGTTTGTGGGGAAAGCGGTATCTAAAACCGTATAACCTACATTTATCCAACTGAAAGTAGAGCCGTGGTACCGATGAAGCGGTGATAATAAGCCGTGGAGGGACGGGCTCAAGTCGTTAAGGAATAAAACAAGTAAACACACAATCTCAAAGGTTCGAGTATGACTAAGAAAAGCAAAATCCCCCGAAAGTGAGGATAATGCTGACTTTGACAAGAGCAAAACCGACAAAGCGGTCTGTCCTGCGCAATGCGGAATACTACGACTTTCAAGATGTACTGGACAAGCTGTATGCGGACAGTGAAAAGGGCTACCAGTTCAAAAATCTGATGAAGCTGATTTACAGTCCCGAAAACATTATGCTTGCCTACCGCAACATCAAGAAAAACAGCGGAAGCAAAACCGCAGGAGTAGACAAAAAGACGATTATTCATTTACAGCAATGGGAAAGCCCACGGCTTGTAGCATACGTTCAGAAAAGACTGAGTAACTATCTTCCGCAACCAGTACGCCGTGTAGAAATACCAAAGGGCAATGGCAAAACAAGACCGCTCGGTATACCGACCATTATGGATAGGCTGATACAGCAATGTATTTTGCAAATCCTTGAACCTATTTGTGAGGCAAAATTCTTTAAGCGAAGCAACGGTTTTCGCCCCAATCGAAGTGCGGAACACGCAATTTCACAATCGTACAAATTTATTCAGGGGCAAAACCTGCACTTTGTAGTGGACATCGACATCAAAGGATTTTTCGATAATGTCAGCCACGGAAAGCTGCTGAAACAAATGTGGACGTTGGGTATCAGGGACAAAAAGCTATTGTCCATCCTATCCGCTATGTTGAAAGCAGAAATTGCGGAAATAGGTTTTCCCGATAAAGGTACGCCACAGGGAGGAATTATTTCCCCCCTACTCTCCAACATCGTCCTCAATGAATTGGACTGGTGGGTGGCAAGCCAATGGGAAAACCTGCCCACACGCACGCCTTACAAATGCAGGGAGCTGAAAAACGGTACGCTGGATAAGAGCAATGTCTATGCGGAACTCAGGAAAACTGGCCTCAAGGAATGCTATATCGTGCGATATGCCGATGACTTCAAGATATTTTGCCGATACCGAAGCGACGCCCAAAAGATTTTTGCGGCAGTAAAACAATGGCTGCATGATAGATTGAGCCTCGAAATCAGCCCGGAAAAATCGAAAATTGTCAATCTCAAAAGGCAGTATTCGGAGTTTCTGGGTTTCAAAATGAAAGCGGTTAAAAAGGGCAAGAAATCAAATGGTCAGAGCAAGTACGTTGTGCAGTCCCATATCTCGGATAAGGCAAAGGACAAAATCAAGCAAAAGGCAGTCAAGGCTGTAAATGAGTTGAAACAGATAGACGCAAAAGGCAATACCATTCTGAGATACAACGCATTGGTCATAGGCTGGCACAATTACTATCAGTTTGCCACGCACGTCAGTCGTGACTTCAGTGAGATTGCTTTCTTAGTCAAATCGTCTTCCAAAGGCAAACTCGAACAACAGATGAAGAAGAAAACCGCGAAACCAATCGCCAGTCCAGTTTACATCAAATACAGCAAAAGCAAGGAAATACGGTTTATTGGAGATACTCCCATACTGCCAATCGCCTATGTGCGGCACAAAAATCCCATTGATAAAAAGCGCAGCATTAACAGCTACACAGCGCAGGGACGAGCTGAAATACACAAAAAGTTATCCAATATAAACATGGGTATTCTTCATTACCTCATGCGGAATCCAGTTCGTGATATGAGTATCGAATACAACGATAACAGGCTGTCCCTGTACTGTTCACAGCAAGGAAAATGTGCTGTAACGGGTATGCCTTTAGAAATCGGCAGGATACATTGCCACCACAGAACAGCGAAACACCTTGGCGGCAACGACAGCTATACGAACCTGATATTGGTTGATATTGATGTGCATACGCTCATTCATGCGACGAAAGAGGAGACCATTCAAAAACTTCTTGCCTTGCTTCAACTGGACAAAAAGCAACTTACCAAAATAAATAGGTTGCGGAATCTTCTGAACCTCAACGAAATTTTACAATAACGGTTAAAAGCTACTTGTAAATTGTGTGAATTACTTTATAAACCTTAACGATGGAACGCCGTATGAGGGGAAACTCTCACGTACGGTGTGGAGTGGGGGAAAATCCTGCGATAACATCAAGGGATTACCTATCACTATCGGGCCCGGCCATCCTGTTCGTCTGCCTGATCTTCGTCCTGCTGGCCCCCAACTACATCTGGGGCATCATCGGCGGATAAGGAGAATGGTAATGCAGAGAGAGGAATTTTCGGAGAGGGCCCAGATACAGAAGATGGATACGAACCAGGGAGAGCGGGCACGCCTGGAAAATAGGAGGCGGTTTGCAGGGGAACTGGCGGAGGGGGCCCTTCAGTTTTTCGCCCTGGAACAAACCCTTGGCGGCCAGGCGGGAGGCTTTGGAGCGTGGCTGCAAGCCACATACGAGTTGAATGAAGATTTTGAAGAGCCCTATTCAAAAGTAGTGGATGACATCTGTCAGGCATTTCGGGAGGTGGAGCGCTGCCATGGGACAGCAATCGCCCAACATTTATATGACGTCCACTCTGTCATCCTTCCGACGGAGATTCAGAACGCTGCCGATTACCTGGCTCTTGGCGGGCAGCCGGAGGATCTCCCAGCGTTGGCAAGGAGCGGCATTTTTCTGGAGCATCTGGACCCAGATGCCATCACCAGGGCTATCGACTACATGGAGTCTGCCGGAGAGGCATCCGGCGCCTATCAGGCCGCAAAAGTTGAGACACAGGATAAGACCTGGGATTCCGGACAGAAGTTCCAGCAGACCATGGGGAGGTAACTTGGGTTACCGGAATGCCGCGGCTCGGGAATCATGAAAATCAGATTGCTTAATGTCCTACCGCAGGGTATAATAAATTCAGCGAGGAGGTGCTGAGGATGACGGTTAAAGTGAAAGAGGAATTGTCCCATATCTGCCAAATCATTGCGGAAACAGTGGATGCTGAAAAAATATACCTGTTTGGCTCCTATGCCTACGGCACCCCGAGTCGGGATAGTGACTATGATCTGTGTGTTCTCGTCTCTGATATGGCATTGCGTCCTGCAGACGCGGTCAAACGAATTCGCCGCGCCCTGTTCATGGTCCAGGACACGCCGCTGGATGTGATCGTGTATCATACCGGAGTCTTTCGGCAGAGGCAAGCACAGCCCTCCCTGGAACGAAAAATTGCGAGAGAGGGGGTGGTCCTGTATGAACGGCCAAGAGACATGGAGCAGCGAATGGCTTGACTTGGCGGAAATGGACCTTGGCGCTGCGGAATACTTGCTTGGGATGCGTCCAGTACCTGTGGAGATCATCTGCTATCACTGCGAACAGGCAGCTGAGAAAATGCTGAAAGGAACACTGGCGCAATTTGGCATGGAACCGCCCAAGACACATGATTTGATTCAGCTCTGCAAGCTCTGTATGGAGCGGGACCCGCAGTTTGAGCAGTTGGCAGACGCCTGCGTGGAACTGACCCCCTATGGTGTACAGGTGCGGTATCCGTCCCATATGGAGCTGGATGAGTCTGACATGAACTGCGCACTGCGGGAATGCAGGAAGATCCGCGAATTCGTTTTACAGAGACTGGATCCACATATCTCACAAGACATTAAAGCGGTAACAGAAGCAAAACGGAAGTTTGAGCAACACATGGGATAATACAAAGGCAGCAATTCCTGATGGGTTTCAGAAGCGGACACAGAAACTGTGTCCGCTTTTGTTTTTTCAACCCCAATTCTAGATGCGCCGCTTGTGCTGTGCTTCACTTTTGGTGCAGATTATTTGTATATAGAACGGAGGAATTTTTTTCATTGTTTATCTGGGACTTTGTAGCGTCTACGGTCATGGATGATCTCATCGACTGGTTCTATGGCCAACTGGTGGGCTTTTTGGGGAATTTCTTTGCCCAAATGGGTAATATGGGCGTGGAACTGTTTGACCTGGAATGGGTGCAGGCTGTGATTTTGTTTTTCTCCAAACTAGCTTGGGCTCTGTTCGCTGTGAGCCTAGTGGTACGAGCATTCGAGTGCGGCATTGAGTACGCCAGCGGCCGGGCCAATCTACAGCAAACAGCTCTGGACATGATCAAGGGCTTCTTTGCCGTGTCCCTGTTCACCACGGTTCCCGTCCGGCTGTACGCCCTGTCAGTATCCCTCCAAGGAACTCTTTCTGTAGGACTGACCGGTTCGGACACCACCATCGGAGAGGTAGGGCAGCAGATCATTACGGACCTCAGTGAAATCGACTCCCTGGCGGACATGATCGACAACAGCTACTTCGGCCTTGGTGTCATCACCAGCCCCCTCATGATCCTGTTCTGCGTCATCCTTATGGCTTACGCGGTGATTAAGGTGTTCTTCGCCAACCTGAAGCGGGGCGGTATCCTGTTGATTCAGATCGCCGTGGGAAGTCTCTATATGTTCTCTATTCCGCGAGGATACATCGACGGCTTCGTCCAGTGGATGAAGCAGGTCATCGGCCTGTGCCTGACAGCCTTCCTCCAATCTACTATCCTGGTGGCGGGACTTATGGTGTTCAAGGACCATGCCCTGCTGGGACTGGGGCTTATGCTCTCCGCAGGAGAGGTCCCCAGGATCGCCGGAACCTTTGGGCTGGACACCACCACCCGGGCGAATATCATGAGCGCGGTCTACACCGCCCAGGCGGCAATCAACACCACCAGGACGATTGCTGGGACAGTGCTAAAATAGGAATAGGCGGTTATAACTGATTGAAAACGAGCGTAGACAGATGTATCTCATCGAGAAGGAATTTTTTATGGACTATGGAATATAGGTTGAATTTATCCTACTTTTTAGATATACTAAAAAGCAGGAGGTGAATACCATGCTGATCAACACGGAGCAGATGATTTCCATGAGTGAAGCAAATCAGAATTTTTCCAAGGTTGCCCGAATGGTAGATCAGGAGGGGCAAGCGATCATCCTTAAAAATAACGTTCCCCGTTATTTGGTGATTGAATTTTCACAGGCAGAACAGGAGCAGACTGCATCCGATGAAGACGTCCGCGAGATATCCCGGCGGCTGATTGCAAGAAATCATGCGGCCTATGAGGAGTTAGCTAAATGATTCGGCTGAATATGCAGCAGGTATTGCTGCTCCACGAAGAGCTAATCCAAGAGACTGGAGGCATCCATGGGTTTCGAGATGAGAACCTGCTTGAGACTGCCCTTACAGCTCCCTTCCAGACCTTCAACGATCAGCCGCTGTATCCGTCGCTCCAACAGAAAGCAGTACGGCTTTGCTATGGCATTGTGATGAATCATCCCTTCCTAGACGGTAATAAGCGAATAGGTGCTCATGTCATGTTAAAATAATTTAAAAAGGGGCATTCCTGATGGAAAATATGCTTGATAAAGCTCTTAAAGTCGCAAGATCTGATACTGTAAAGGCCTCTGGAAAGACCTTGTTTAAAGATATAATTGGAATATTGATGTATGACCCTAATGCAGCATGGTCTATGCTAGAAGATGTAAAAAAGCTGTCATCCACGATTAGAGACGGAATTTTTTTTGAATGCCTTGAAACATATATTTTATATTCCTATAGGTATAATGAAGAAACAAATCAATTTGAATCGGAAAATTTGCAGTCACTTGCAGAGGCTTTAGCTGATGCAAGTCCTAATACAGAGGCCAATTACGAAGGCCGACCAGATAAGTTGAACGAGTATGCTAAGCGACTTATTAAATTGATTGATGATTGCGGTACCAAACAAAAAGCACGCTACATAGCTTCCTTAACGAGGGCTTTACTTTCTAAGCAAATCGATACTCAAAAATTTTTTCAACTGAGTCGATGTATACGAAATCTAACAGAAGAAGACCTATTATTCTTAAGCGAAAATATCGACCAGCGTAATGTTTCCGGAGAAAACGATTATGTAGCCGATTACAGAGCATTAGGGCTGCTTTACGAAACTAACAATGGTTTTTCGCTGTCTCTT
>ENA-OXNW01000279-OXNW01000279.1-human-gut-metagenome-genome-assembly--contig:-NODE-279-length-11247-cov-5.49312_pt1 | contig 11247 bp, 7 predicted proteins | sample MGYA00249743_ERZ652495 | MGnify/ENA primary metagenome ERZ652495 (study PRJEB26925, sample SAMN05826958) | human gut metagenome | biome: ENVO:2100002; feature: ENVO:00000062; material: ENVO:00002003... | reverse complement strand
ATCTGGCTGCCGGTGCCGCCTTGCTGTTCCTCTGTGTCAGCTGGGTGCTGGTGCTGCCGCTGTTCGTGCTGGAGCGCAAAAGCCTGTGGCAGTCGGTAAAGGAAAGCTTTTGCTGCATCCGCAGGCGCGTCTTCCGTGCTTTTCTTTTGCTGCTGCGCTGGAACCTCTCGGTCGTCCTGCGTTCCCTGCTGCTGACGGCAGCGGTTGCCGTGCCGCTGTACGGCATCATCATCGCGGTCGGGTTGCAGAGCACACAGGCCATGTTTGCACTGTCCCGCGCGGCGCTGGCCATTGAGATGCCTTTCTTCCAGTTCCTGATCGACTGCGCCATCACCATGGCGCAGTGCACGATCCTCGCCATGCTGCACTGCCGCCTGCGGGAGTCTCTCCCCTCTGAGCCGGAGCCGGTCCAGAGCGGAAAGCATCACCGTTCCACCGGCAGGCTGCTTCTGGGTGCATCGGTTGCGGGTGCTACTCTGCTCACCTTTGCGCTGGCATTCTGTTACCTTGCCCTGCCCAGAGACGACGAGCTGCTCTCCATGCTGGGCGGCGTTGCGCCGGTAGTCACCGCGCACCGCGGCTACTCCGCTGCCGCACCGGAAAACACCCTGCCCGCTTTCCAGCTGGCCATCGATCAAGGCTGCGAGTGGGCCGAGCTGGATGTGCAGATGACCAAGGACGGCGTGGTCATGGTGACCCACGATACCAGCCTGCGCCGCTGCACCGGCCGCAACGAGAACATCTACGACCTGACCTGTAACGAGGTTCGCAAGCTGGATGCCGGGCGCTGGTTCGGCCAGAAGTACACTGGTGCCAAAGTTCCCACACTGGAAGAAGTGCTGGACCTGTGCAAAGGTAAGATCCAGCTGAACATTGAGATCAAGCCCAATGCCGCCACCCCGGAGCTGGAAGCGGAAACCATCCGCATCATCCGCGAAAAAGGCTTTGCGCAGGACTGCACCATCACCTCGCAGAGTTATGAAACCCTCTGCAAGGTCAAGGAGCTGGCACCGGAGATCCGGACCGGCTATATCCTTGCACTGGGCGTGGGCAGTTATTACGATCTGCCTGCCGCAGATTTCTTCAGCGTACAGTCCACCTTTATCACCTCCGGTATGGTGCAGCAGATCCATAAGCGCAGCAAGACGATCTCCGCATGGACCGTCAACCGCGAAGAGGATGCCAGCGAACTGCTGAGCATCGGCGTGGACGACTTGATCACCGATAAGCCGGATATGATCCAGCAGCTGCTGAGCGAGGATGCCGACCTTGACAACAGCCTCGTCCTCCTGCGCGACTTCATCCGTGACCTGTTCGCTCCGTCCGATGTCGATGAACCCACTCCTGAGGAAGAGACCATCGAAGAAGCCATCGAGGACCCGGACGAATTGCTGGATGCGTCGTAATCGCGGCAAAGATCAAGTATTCTGTTAAGCTACCCGTACACACATAAAAAGCCCCCTGTCGGTTCATCACCGGCAGGGGGCTTACAAGTTTACCTGATTCAGTTTTATCAAGTAAGATCATTCCAATTCGGTAAGCTTGGATCTTTACGAAGCAATTTATTTCATAAATCGGTACTGTGAACAAATCACTTACATTCCTTCTTCATAGCAGAATAACCGATGAGAACGGTCCACACATAGGCACAGGTCTTGGGGATCATCAGCATACCGATCATGGGGACGGTATTGGCCCAAAGAACAACGGGAATGTAGAACCCGAAGCTCAGCACGATGGTCATCCACATCCAGCGAAAAGCCGAGTCGTCATGCTCCTTGGCACTGCGGTAGAACAACACGATGATCAGCAGGCCCATCAGTGCAAAAGGAATGTTACGGTAAATGCCCCAAGACAGCGGGGATTCGGCGCTCAGCCACTGGTTCTGCGGCATCATGCACAGGATAACACGCACGGCAGCCAGACCGTAGACGGCGGCAGTCAGGCCATTGTTGCCCTTGACCCGGTAGCGCTCACGCCAGACATAGTACAGCAGCACATAAAAGACAGTCATTGTCACAGAGGTGATCCACTTACCCAGACCCAGAGGAACGGTAAAGTTTTCAAAGCCCGTGGTGCATAGAGCCAGAGCACGGGGAATCAGATGGAACGAGTCGCCGGCACCCAGAACGACAGCCATCAGACCGAACAGCTTGAACTGGTGGTTGCCCTTGCAGCCACAAATCATCAGGATACCGATGGTGATGACGGATACCAGATACACAGCATCAAAAACAGTTTCTACGATTGCTTGCATAGTTGATTGCTCCTTGTTGATAGATTAAATTGATTGTAACACTGCATTTTTTGCAGGGCCGACTTCGTTTTTACGGTCATCAAGGGCTTGCTCGGCAAAGTTGCATTCAAAGCGCAGGATGTTGAAGCTTGCATTCCTCCACACAAGACAGGCGAGCAGCAACAGGATATTGCGATGAACTTTCCTATGAGTGTCTCCCTTGAGTGAACACTGTTCATTTTGGACATTATAAAATTCCCACAGCAGTGTGGGAAAAAAATGCAGTCAATATAAGGTTCTGCGCACGATTTCCAGCACAGCAGCGGGGTCGTAGTCCTGCCGCAGCAAGGCAGACAGCATCAGCGAAAATAGAACATCGGCAAATTTTTCAACGGTGAATTGCGCGTTAAAAGCGTCCGGACGGATTTTGGTATCCTGTTGCAGCACCGTACACAGACCATTTAAGATATGGTGCCAGATTTGCTGCATGTGCCGTTTGCCATCGGCCTTGTCCTCCTGCATAAAGCCGAGAGAGTGCAGTGTGAAGAATCCAGGATACTGCTCATAGCCGTAGGCCATGCGCTCGTACATCCATTTGACACAGGTCTGCACATCCTGAAATACAGCCTCGTCCTGCGGGCGGTGGAAAATTTCGCACCAGACGCTCTCGACCGTGGCGCTGATAAGCTCAGCCTTGGAGTCATAATAGTTGTAGATCGAGCCGACCGAGACCCCGCATGCCGAGGCGACAGAACGGATACTGACCGCCGCCCAGCCCTTTTCCCGGATAAGCTCACGGCTGTTTTTTAAGATATCTTCCTTGGAGGTTACGATTGTATTCATGTGGTCACCCTCAATATGAACAATGTTCATTTTTATTATACTGCCCGTTCCCACTTTGTCAAGAGGATTTCATAAAAGGTTTATATTTTGCGGATTAAGACATTGAATGCAAACTTACAAAAATCATAAAAGGAGTATATGTATGATGCCACCTTACTGTCGATTCAGTATCATCTATTTTCGATAATGTCAGGGCATTTTCTTAATGTCAATAATGTCAAAAAGCCCCGGAAAGAAACGTAAACTCGTAACTTTCCGGGGCTTTCAAATTATTCTCAAATGTTAAACCGAACCAGTGATCCGGGTGGCTCCACAATGAAGTTTTCCGCGGCTTAGTGTCAAACTAATGTCACAACGCGATTTTTCTTTCGATTTTGCTCATAGCAACGTTGAAAGTTCGCGTAATTTCATTATTCGAGCTCGATGGTTGCCGGCGGCTTACCGGTGCAATCATAGAACACGCGGTTCACATGCTTGACCTCATTGACGATGCGGCTGGTGACAGTGCCCAGAACATCCCAGGGCATATTATAGCTCTCCGCGGTCATAAAGTCGGTGGTGGTCACAGCACGCAGCGCCACAGCGTAATCATAGGTGCGCTCGTCGCCCATGACGCCAACACTGTGCATGTTGGTCAAGGCTGCATAGTACTGGCTGATCTCCTTATCCAGACCTGCCTTTGCGATCTCCTCACGCCAGATCGCGTCGGCATCCTGCACGATAGCCACCTTCTCCGGGGTCACTTCGCCGATGATGCGGATACCAAGGCCCGGGCCGGGGAACGGCTGACGGCTGACCAGATATTCGGGCAGGCCCAGCTCACGGCCGGCCTGACGCACCTCGTCTTTGAACAGGTTGCGCAGCGGCTCCACCAACTCCTTGAAGTCCACGGTGTCGGGCAGACCGCCAACGTTGTGGTGGCTCTTGATAACAGTGGACTCACCGCCCAGACCGCTCTCAACGACATCCGGGTAAATGGTACCCTGTGCCAGGAAATCCACCTTGCCGATCTTCTTGGCCTGCTCTTCAAACACACGGATGAACTCTTCGCCGATGATCTTGCGCTTGCGCTCCGGCTCGGTGACACCAGCCAGCTTTGCAAAGTAGCGTTCGCGGGCATCCACACAGATAAAGTTGATATCAAAGCCGTTGGCATTGCCCGGGCCGAATACAGAGCAGACCTCTTCCTTCTCGTTCTTACGCAGCAGACCGTGATCCACGAACACGCAGGTCAGCTGCTTGCCGATGGCCTTAGCCAGCATAGCTGCCAGAACGGAGGAATCCACGCCGCCGGACAAGGCGCACAGCACCTTGCCATCGCCGATGCGCTCACGCAGGGCCTTGACGTTGTTTTCCACAAAGGAGTCCATCTTCCAGTCACCGGTGCAGCCGCAGACGTTGTACACGAAGTTGCGCAGCATCTTCTTGCCTTCCGCAGTGTGCAGCACTTCCGGATGGAACTGGACCGCGTACAGGCCCTTCTCAGCGTTCTCTGCCGCAGCTACCGGGCAGTTGACCGTGTGAGCAGTGATCTTAAAGCCGGGCGCTGCCTGCTCAATATAGTCGTTGTGGCTCATCCAGCAAATGGTGGAGGGCTGCACATCGGTGAACATCTTGCTGTTCGTGTCCACGAACACCTCAGTCTTGCCGTACTCGCGCTCCGGTGCGCGGCAGACATGGCCGCCCAGCAGATGCATCATCAGCTGGCTGCCGTAGCAGATGCCCAGCACAGGCACACCCCAGTTGAAGATCTCAGGGTCGATCGTGGGGGAATCTTCCAGATAAACGCTGTTGGGGCCACCGGTAAAGATGATACCCTTGGGGTTCTTTGCCTTGATAACCGACAGATCGGTTTTATAGGAATAGATTTCACAGTAGACATTGTTCTCGCGGACGCGGCGCGCGATCAGCTGATTGTACTGGCCGCCAAAGTCCAGCACGATGACAGTTTCATGCTGCATGAAGTTCTCTCCTCCCTTATCCATTCAATGTGTTTCTACAGATAAAATCAGTATAGCACATCTGCCAAATAAAAGCGACATCATTTGTGAATTTTCCTGTTTTTATTTTTCACGTATGGGATGCCGCAACACCGTTTTCAGTGTTCCCGGTGCAGCGCGGCGAGGATCACTCAGATAAATTTCGTGGTGGAAGCGTGTCTCTGAAAAATCCGGCATACACCCCTGCCCTTACGGACAGAGGATCTAAAACAAAAAGAGACCTTCCCACTCTCCGGAATGGGAAGGTCTCTCGTAAGTTTAACCTTTAGCCTTAGGAAAGGCGCGAAGGGTCAAAATCACTCAATGATCTTGCCAACAACGCCAGAACCAACGGTACGGCCACCCTCACGGATAGCGAAACGCAGGCCCTCTTCCATAGCAACAGGGGTCAGCAGCTCAACGTGCATCATGACGTTATCGCCGGGCATGCACATCTCAGTGCCTTCGGGCAGAGTGATGATACCGGTCACGTCGGTGGTGCGGAAGTAGAACTGAGGACGATAGTTGGAGAAGAACGGGGTGTGACGGCCGCCTTCGTCCTTGGTCAGAACGTACACCTGAGACTCGAAAGTCTTGTGGGGGTGCACAGAACCGGGCTTAGCCAGAACCTGACCACGCTCGATCTGGGTACGATCAACACCACGCAGCAGAGCGCCGATGTTATCGCCAGCCTCAGCGAAGTCCAGAGACTTACGGAACATCTCCAGACCGGTGATGGTGGTGCTCAGACGATCGGGCTTGATGCCGACGATCTCCATAGCATCGCCAACCTTAGCAATACCACGCTCAACACGACCGGTTGCAACAGTACCACGGCCAGAAATGGTCATGACATCCTCGATGGGCATCAGGAAGGGCTTGTCTTCCTCACGATCGGGGTTGGGGATATAGGTGTCAACAGCGTCCATCAGCTCCTTGATGCAAGCATACTCGGGAGCATTGGGATCAGTGGAGGTAGACTCCAGAGCCTTCAGAGCGGAACCACGAATGATCGGGGTGTCGTCGCCGGGGAAGTCGTACTCGGTCAGCAGCTCACGGATCTCCATCTCGACCAGATCCAGCAGCTCTTCGTCGTCGACCATATCGCACTTGTTCATGAACACAACGATATAGGGCACGCCGACCTGACGAGCCAGCAGGATGTGCTCACGGGTCTGGGGCATGGGACCATCGGTAGCAGCAACGACCAGAATAGCGCCGTCCATCTGAGCAGCACCAGTGATCATGTTCTTAACGTAGTCAGCATGGCCCGGGCAGTCAACGTGAGCGTAGTGACGAGCGTCGGTCTGATACTCAACGTGAGCGGAGTTGATCGTGATACCACGAGCACGCTCCTCAGGAGCCTTATCGATGTTGGCATAATCCATGAAGTCTGCGTCGCCCTTCAGAGCCAGGTACTTGGTGATAGCGGCGGTCAGAGTGGTCTTGCCGTGGTCAACGTGACCGATGGTGCCGATGTTCACATGCGGCTTAGAACGGTCGAACTTTGCCTTTTCAGCCATTGGAATATCCTCCCTTAATTTAGGTTTTGATATTTGGTTACAACAACCCTGCAAGATGCAGACATTGCATTGCAAGGCTATTCTACTAAATTTGCCCTGTAAAATCAAGTGCTTTTACAGGAAATTTTGCCGAGGTTACACTACCCCGGCAAAATCTTTATCCATTTTTCAGGAATCAGCCCTTGGTGCGGCCAGCGATGATCTGGTCAGCAATGTTCTTGGGCACCGGCTCGTAGTGAGACGGCTCCATGACATACTGGCCACGGCCCTGAGTCTTGGAACGCAGGTCGGTAGCGTAGCCGAACATCTGAGCCAGAGGCACAAATGCATTGACGCGCTGAGTACCAGCCATAGCTTCCATGCCCTGGATCTGACCACGGCGTGCATTCAGGTCGCCGATAACATCGCCCAGATACTCATCGGGAACGATAACTGCAACCTTCATGATAGGCTCAGTGATGATAGGATCAGCCTTGCGCATAGCATCCTTGAACGCCATAGAACCAGCAATGGAGAAGGCCATTTCAGAGGAGTCGACCTCATGATAAGAACCATCCCACAGGGTAACCTTGACATCAACGACAGGATAGCCAGCCAGAACACCGGACTTCATAGCACCCTGGATACCGTTGTCGATAGCCGGGATGTATTCCTTCGGGATGGCACCGCCAACGATGGCGTTGACGAACTCGTAACCCTTGCCGGGCTCGTTGGGCTCGATCTTGATCTTAACATGACCGTACTGGCCCTTACCACCGGACTGACGTGCGTACTTGGTCTCCTGGTTGGCCTCCTTGCGGATGGTCTCACGGTAAGCAACCTGAGGTGCACCCACGTTTGCTTCAACCTTGAACTCACGCAGCAGACGGTCAACGATGATCTCCAGGTGCAGCTCGCCCATACCGGCGATGATGGTCTGACCGGTCTCTTCGTCGGTGTAGGTCTTGAAGGTCGGATCCTCTTCGGCCAGCTTTGCCAGCGCGATGCCCATCTTCTCGTTGCCGGCCTTGGTCTTGGGCTCGATGGCAACGCGGATAACAGGCTCGGGGAACTTCATGGACTCCAGAATGATGGGATGATTCTCATCACACAGAGTGTCACCGGTAGTGGTGTTCTTCAGACCGACAACAGCAGCGATATCACCTGCGTAGCAGCAGTCGATATCCTTGCGGTGGTTAGAATGCATCTGCAGGATGCGGCCCATACGCTCCTTGCTGTCCTTCACGGAGTTGTAGACAGTGGTACCTGCCTCAACCTTACCGGAGTAAACACGGAAGTATGCCAGCTTACCAACGAACGGGTCGGTAGCGATCTTGAAGGCCAGAGCTGCGAAGGGAGCGTCGTCGGAAGACGGACGGGTCTCCTCTTCCTCAGTCTCGGGATTCACGCCCTTGATGTCAGGGACGTCGGTAGGAGCGGGCATATAGTCAACGATAGCGTCCAGCAGCTTCTGGACACCACGGTTCTTGTAGGAAGAACCGCAGACAACGGGAACCAGCGTGTTAGCGATGGTCTCCTTGCGGATCGCAGCCTTCAGCTCGGCACGGGTGATCTCCTCGCCCTCGAGGTACTTCTCCATCAACTCTTCGTCGTTCTCAGCAACAGCCTCGATCAGAATGTTGTGGTACTCCTCGGCCTGCTCACGCATATCCTCGGGGATGGGCTCAGTGCGCATGTCGTTGCCCATATCGTCGTAGTAGACCTCAGCGTTCATATCGACCAGGTCAACGATACCGCGGAAGGTATCCTCCTGACCGATAGGCAGCTGGATCGCCACGCCGTTTGCGTGCAGACGATCGTGCAGCATCTTGATGCAGCGGAAGAAGTCGGCACCCATGGTGTCCATCTTGTTGACGTACACCATACGGGGAACCTTATACTCGTCAGCCTGACGCCAAACGGTCTCAGACTGCGGCTCAACACCGCCCTTTGCAGCCAGAACGGTCACAGAACCGTCCAGCACGCGCAGGGAACGCTGGACCTCAACAGTGAAGTCCACGTGGCCCGGGGTGTCGATGATGTTGATGCGGTGACGGTTCTTCTTGAATGCAACCGGATCCTTCTGGGTCTCAGAGTGGCTCCAGTAGCAGGTGGTAGCAGCGGAAGTGATGGTGATACCACGCTCCTGCTCCTGAACCATCCAGTCCATGGTAGCGCCGCCATCATGAACTTCGCCGATCTTGTGGTTGATACCGGTGTAGTACAGAATACGCTCGGTAGTAGTAGTTTTACCAGCATCAATGTGGGCCATAATGCCGATATTTCTCGTCATCTGAAGAGAACTTCTCTGGGTGTAGCCATGAAATTAACCTCCTACAGAACAGATCAATAACGGAAATGAGCGAAAGCCTTGTTAGCCTCTGCCATCTTGTGAGTATCCTCACGCTTCTTCACGGCGTTACCAGTGTTGTTGGCAGCATCCATGATTTCAGCAGCCAGACGCTGAGCCATGGTCTTCTCACCACGGCTGCGGCTGTAGGCAGTCAGCCAGCGCAGACCCAGGGTCTCGCGGCGAGCCGGGCTGACTTCCAGAGGAACCTGGTAGTTAGCACCGCCAACGCGGCGGGTCTTGCACTCGAGGCTGGGCATGATGTTCTCCATCGCCTTCTCGAAAGTCTCCAGAGGATCGTTGCCGGTCTTCTCCTGAATCATGGAGAAAGCTTCGTAAACGATCTTCTGAGCGACGCCCTTCTTGCCATCCAGCATAACGCTGTTGACCAGACGAGTGACCATCTTGGAATTGTAAATAGGATCAGCTAAGACATCGCGCTTAGCAATGTTACCTCTTCTAGGCATCTTTCTTCCCTCCTTCACAGAATGATATCATCGGTACTCGAAAGTAATAAAACTCCCGTTGTGTCACAAAGAGCTGACCTTTACATAAACTGTTGCCCTCCGCTTTGCAAGCGGACTTGTTATTTATATAATGGAAAGCCGTTTATGGCGGTTGTCCTCAATTACTTCTTTGCAGCACCGGCCTTAGGACGCTTTGCGCCGTACTTGGAGCGGGCCTGATTACGGCCTGCCACACCCTGAGTATCCAGGGTACCACGGATGATGTGGTAACGCACACCGGGCAGGTCCTTAACACGGCCGCCACGGATCAGCACGACGGAGTGCTCCTGCAGGTTATGGCCGATACCGGGAATGTAAGAGGTGACCTCGATACCATTCGTGAGGCGGACACGAGCAACCTTACGCAGAGCAGAGTTGGGCTTCTTGGGGGTCATGGTACGAACAGCAGTGCAGACACCACGCTTCTGGGGGCTGTTCAGATCAGAATACTGTTTCTTCTGAGAATTGTAGCTCTTCAGCAGTGCGGGAGCGGTGCTCTTGGTAGCCAGAACCTGACGGCCCTTGCGTACAAGCTGGTTAAAAGTAGGCATTTTGTTTCTCCTTTCTTAATAATGCACATCGGACTTTTTTCCGACTTTTTTGCCGCACTATCCCCATGAGGGATGCGCAACAGTTATATAATACTCGCTTTACAGGCGGATGTCAACAGTTTTTGCAAAGTTTTTTGCATTTATTCCAGATTTTTTCTTTCAGCATTTTTTCGACGCAAAACGCACAGTTTTCTCCCCTGTTTCCGCTTTTCCGGGCATATAAAAACCGCCCTGCAGGCGGATGCCCACAGAGCGGTCCATTGTTTTATTTCAGAAGAAGGAGCTTTGCTTACTGTACAGCAGCTGCCTGTTCGGCAGCGATCTCAGCATCGCGCTCAGCCTCACGGTTCTTCAGATCCTCACGGACTTCCGGCAGACCAGTACCTGCGGGGATCAGCTTACCAATGATGACGTTCTCCTTCAGGCCGGCCAGCGGGTCGACCTTGCCCTTGATGGCAGCTTCGGTCAGCACGCGGGTGGTCTCCTGGAAGGATGCAGCGGACAGGAAGGAGTCGTTTGCCAGAGCAGCCTTGGTGATGCCCAGCAGCACCTGCTGGTATTCGACCAGCTTCAGGCCCTCTTCACCAGCGTCGATGCGCTGCTGCAGATCGGCGTTGATGCTCTCCACTTCCAGACGGCTTGCCAGTGCACCGCCGATCAGGTTGGAAGAACCGGAATCAGTCACGCGCACCTTGCGGCACATCTGACGGACGATGACTTCGATATGCTTATCGTTGATCTCAACGCCCTGCAGACGGTAGACCTTCTGAACTTCGTTGATCAGGTAGTTCTGGACATCCTCCAGACCCTTGATTGCCAGAATATCCTGCGGATACAGAACACCTTCACGGGTGATGATGTCGCCCTTCTCCACACGGTCACCCGGCATCACGCGGGAATGCTGGGTGAACGGGATGGAGTAGCTCTTTACGACCTCGGCACCGTTCTCGTCCTTGCCGGTCACCTTGATAACGACATTCTTCTTGGTATCGTCCTGAGAAACGACACCAGAGATCTCGCTCATGATGGCCATGCTCTTGGGACGGCGGCTCTCGAACAGCTCTTCAACACGGGGAAGACCCTGCGTGATATCTTCAGCAGATGCGATACCGCCGGTATGGAAGGTACGCATGGTCAGCTGAGTACCAGGCTCGCCGATGGACTCTGCGGCGATAACACCGACAGACTCGCCCAGACGGACCGGCTCGCCGTTTGCCATATCGGAACCGTAGCAGCGTGCGCAGACACCGGTCTTTGCACGGCAGGTCAGCAGGCTGCGG
>ENA-OXNW01000256-OXNW01000256.1-human-gut-metagenome-genome-assembly--contig:-NODE-256-length-12124-cov-6.3765_pt1 | contig 12124 bp, 10 predicted proteins | sample MGYA00249743_ERZ652495 | MGnify/ENA primary metagenome ERZ652495 (study PRJEB26925, sample SAMN05826958) | human gut metagenome | biome: ENVO:2100002; feature: ENVO:00000062; material: ENVO:00002003... | reverse complement strand
TTCCTTTTTGTGGGTGTCGGTGGTCATGATGGCGGTGGCGGCATCGGTGCTGCCCTGCTCGTCCGCAGCCAGCTTTGCGGCGGCGGCAGGGATGCCCCGGGCAAAGGGGTCGATGACCATGGGCTGACCGATGACACCGGTGGAGGCGGGCAGAACGTCCTGCGGGTCGATGCCCAGCTCCTTGCCCACCAGCTCACAGCATTCTTCGGCCAGAGCCACGCCGTTGGCGGCGCAGGTGTTGGCGTTGCCGCTGTTCACGATGATCGCCTGTGCGTAGCCGTCCTTCAGGTGGGCGCGGTCCACCTTGATGGGTGCGCCGCAGACCTTGTTGGTGGTGTACACACCGGCGGCGGCGCAGCGCACGTCCGCCTTGATGAGTGCCAGATCGTATTTTTCTGCATGGTTTGCGCGGATGCCGCAATGGACACCGGCGGCAGCAAAACCCTTGGGCGCGCAGATGCCGCCCGCAACTTCCTTGTACTGCATAATGATCTTCCTTTCCCACAGGACGAACCCTCTCAGTCAATGCCTTGCGGCATTGCCAGCTCCCCCAAAAGGGGGAGCTTTTCAGCAAGAGGGAAACCTCATCTTTTTGCCAAAAGCTCCCCCTTCGGGGGAGCTGTCACCGTCAGGTGACTGAGAGGGTTTTCTTTTTTATTCCAACCCTTCGGTCTCTTCCAGCCCCAGCATCAGGTTCATGCACTGGACGGCCGCGCCGGAAGAGCCTTTGCCCAGATTATCGAACAGGGAGACCAGCATCATCTGGTCGCCTGCAGCGTTCACGGTCATGTACAGCTCCATGCGGTCGGTACCGGCCATGGCATTGGAGTACAGGCCGTTCTCCGGCAGGGCTTCGTTCAGAGCGTGCACCTTGACGGTGGCAGCATCCTTGTAATATGCCGCAATGCCCTCGGCCACCTGTTCGGCGGTGCTGCCCGCCAGCGTCAGATCCAGCGGCACCAGCACCTGCATGCCGCAGTAGTAATCGCACACCACAGGCACGAACATGGGGGTGTGGGCAAGGCCGCTGATCTTCTGCATTTCCGGCAGGTGCTTATGGGCAAGGCCCAGACCGTAGCTCTTGGGTGCATCCAGCTTGCTGTGCGCCGGGCGATCAGCGCTCTCGTACTCGGCGATCATCTTTTTGCCGCCGCCGGAGTAGCCGGAGATGCCGGTGCAGCTGAAGGGATACTCTGCCGGTGCAAGGCCCAGCTCCACCAGCGGGCGGGCAATGCTGATAAAGCCGCTGGCATAGCAGCCGGGCACTGCCACGCGGCAGGAATTTTTGATTTTTTCCTTCTGGCCCGCCAGCTCCGGGAAGCCGTAGTCCCATGCGGCATCGGTGCGGAAGGCGGTGGAGGTGTCCAGCACCTTCACGTCCGGGCGCAGCAGGGGCATGACCTCTTTGGAAGCGGCATCCGGCAGGCAGAGGAAGGCGAGGTCGGCAGAGTTGATGACCTTCGCGCGCTCGTTCACATCCTTGCGGCCCTCTGCGGAAATGGAAAGCAGCTCGATCTCCGGGCGTTGTGCCAGACGGTCGGCAATGCGCAGGCCGGTGGTGCCGGAAGAGCCATCAATAAAAACTTTCACGCTCATGCGTTCTTTTCCTCCCACGCATCCAGCTGTGCGTTTGCCAGTGCGATCTGGTTGTTCACGCTGGCTTCGCTGGGGCCGCCGTAGCTGGTGCGGCCCTCGCAGCACTTGACCAGATCAATGGCATCGTAGATATCGTTCTCGAACAGAGCGCTGTAGCCCTTGAACTCGTCGAGGGTCAGCTCTTCAAGGGTCTTGTCCTTTGCGATGCAGTCGGACACCATGCAGCCGGTCAGCTTGTAGGCATCGCGGAAGGGCATTCCCTTCTTGGTGAGGTAGTCGGCGCAGTCGGTGGCGTTGATAAAGCCCTTGGCGGCGGCGCGGCGCATGTTGGCCGGAATGGTCTTCATGGTGTCCAGCATGGGAGTGACCGTCTTCAGGCACAGCTCCAGCGTATCCACTGCGTCGAAGATGGCTTCCTTATCTTCCTGCATGTCCTTGTTGTAGGCGAGGGGAATGCCCTTCATCATCACCAGAAGGGTGTTCAGGTCGCCGTAGACGCGGCCGGTCTTGCCGCGGATCAGCTCGGTAACATCCGGGTTCTTCTTCTGCGGCATGATGGAAGAGCCGGTGGTAAAGGCATCGTCCAGCTCAATGAACTTGAACTCCCAGCTGCACCAGAGGATGATCTCCTCGGAAAGACGGGACAGGTGCATCATGCAGATGGAGATGGCGTTTGCCAGTTCGATGCAGAAATCGCGGTCGGACACGCCGTCCAGACTGTTGGCACAGGGAGCCGCAAAGCCCAGCTTTTCGGCGGTGAACTGGCGGTCCAGCGGGTAGGTGGTGCCAGCCAGCGCGCCGCTGCCCAGCGGGCACTGTGCGTCCATGCGGGCGGTGGCATCCTCAAAGCGCTGCAGGTCGCGCAGCAGCATGGAGGCATATGCCATCAGGGCGTGGCCAAAGGTGATGGGCTGGGCACGCTGCAGATGGGTGTAGCCGGGCATGACGGCGGTGGTGTTCTCACCGGCCTTTTTGCAGATGACCTTGATGAGCTCCACGATGTAGGCCTGCAGGGTGTGGCTGTAGTCCCGCAGGGTCAGGCGGATATCCAGCGCCACCTGATCGTTGCGGCTGCGGCCGGTGTGCAGCCGCTTGCCCGCATCGCCGATGCGGGCGGTGAGGGTCTGCTCCACAAAGGTGTGCACATCCTCGGCATTGGGGTCGATCTCCAGCCTGCCGGCTGCCAGATCGTCGGCGATGGATGCCAGACCGTTGAGGATGTCCTCACAATCCTTTTCAGAGATGATGCCCTGCTTTGCCAGCATGGCGGCGTGCACGCCGCTGCCGCGCATATCCTGCGCGATCATGCGCTGGTCGAACCGGATGGAGGAGTTGAAGTCGTTCACGCGGGAATCCACGGCCTTGGAAAAACGGCCCTTCCAGAGTTGTTCTGCCATAATTTTATCCTTTACTGATAGGCGGCTCGCCGAGACTCCTTCCGTCACCTTCGGTGACACCTCCCTCAAGGAGGGAGGCCTTGGCAGTGCGGAAAGCTTCACCTCTTCGCCAGAGGCTCCCTCACTGAGGGAGCTGGCAAACCCGTCAGGGTTTGACGGAAGGAGTTTTTGCCGCTCATTTTATTTCTTCTAAAAACGGCAAAGCCGCCGCAGGGGAAAACGCTCCTGCGGCGGTGCCGCCGGCAACGATGCCGGTTGGATGGAACTTCCGTGTGAAAGTGTGAAAACACACGAAAGGGAAGATATTACAACTGCTTACTTGACCTCCGGCCAGTTCTTGGACAGCTTTGCGCGCTCCTTGATGGACAGGCCGAACAGGTTGATGAAGCCTGTTGCATCAGCCTGATTGTAGTCCTCGTCCTCGCCGAAGGAAGCGGTCTGCTCGTCGTACAGGGTGTAGGGAGAGGTGACACCTGCGTTGATCATGTTGCCCTTGTAGAGCTTCAGCTTCACATCGCCGGTCACGGTCTTTTCCAGACTGTCGGCAAAGGCGTCCAGAGCCTCGCGCAGCGGGGTGAACCACTGGCCGTTGTAAACGATATCGGCATACTTCTGGGCCAGCTGAGCCTTGAAGTGAGAGCTCTCCTTATCCAGAGTGATGGTCTCCAGAACATTGATGGCCTTGTACAGGATGGCACCACCGGGGGTCTCATACACACCGCGGCTCTTCATGCCCACCAGACGGTTCTCCACGATATCCAGCAGGCCGATGCCGTTCTCGCCGCCCAGCTTGTTCAGGTGCTCCACCAGCTCCACAGCGCCCATCTCCTTGCCGTCCACGGCGGTGGGGATGCCCTTTTCAAAGTGGATGGTCACATAGGTGGGCTTATCGGGAGCCTGCTCGGGGCTGATGCCCAGCTCCAGGAAACCGGGCTTGTTGTACTGGGGCTCGTTGGCGGGGCTTTCCAGATCGAGGCCCTCGTGGCTCAGGTGCCACAGGTTCTTGTCCTTGGAGTAGTTGGTCTCGCGGTTGATCTTCAGGGGGATGTGGTGAGCCTCGGCGTAGTCGATCTCCTCGTCACGGCTCTTGATATCCCACTCACGCCACGGAGCAATGATGGCCATATCGGGGCACAGGGCCTTGAGGGTCAGCTCAAAACGCACCTGATCGTTGCCCTTGCCGGTGCAGCCGTGGCAGATGGCATCTGCACCTTCCTTGATGGCGATATCCGCCAGAGCCTTTGCGATGCACGGACGTGCAAAGCTGGTGCCCAGCAGGTAATCTTCGTACTTCGCGCCGAACTTCAGGGTGGGGAAGATGTAGTTCTCCACAAAGTCCTTCTTCAGGTCCAGCACGTACAGCTTGGAAGCGCCGGTAGCCTTGGCCTTTTCTTCCAGACCGTCCAGCTCGGTGCCCTGTCCCACGTCACCGGAGACAGCGACGACCTCGCAGTTGTTGTAGTTTTCCTTCAGCCAGGGAATGATGATGGAGGTGTCCAGACCACCGGAGTAAGCCAGCACGACTTTTTTGATGTTTTCCTTTTTCATAGGTGACGCTCCTTTTTCATAAAAATACACTTTTGTTTTCTGATGCGTACTTTCCCTTCGCATCCTCTTCCGTTGCGTTTCGGTTGATGCTTTTATTATACGCCGCGCTGTTTTTTCGTCAATAACAAAACCATACAAACCTTTTTTGCTTCCGGCACCCGTTTTTCGTTCATGTTGCATCTTTATGCGTTATTTGCAGAATATATTCATATTTTATGCATTTACACAGTATATATTCGGGGCACATGCATCCCGCCCGGGGCATGTGCGGACTACAGCACACGGAAAGAATTCACACCGCAAAAACAAAAAGCCCGGGACCTTTTTGTGAGCCGTCTGGCCCTGAAAGAGTCCCGGGTTTCGTTTTCGCTTTATGCGCCGGAAAATGGCCCGCCCGCCGCGCTCCATGCGCGGCACAGCAGTTCCTTCTGGGCCTTGGGCAGCTGCTTGAGGGCATACTCCCGCCGCAGGGCGGCGCGTTTATCCGCGCACAGTTCCAGATAGGCAAAACCCCCGGCCCCTCTGGCACGGGTGTACTTTGCGCCGCGTCCGCTCTGGTGGGCGCGCAGGCGGGCGGCAGGGTCGGTGGTCCAGCCGGTGTACAGCGTACCGCCGGTACACCGCACCATATACACAAAGGCGGGCTTTGGCCGGGCGCACGGCTCAGATGCGGCCATTGTTCTTTAACACCTGACGGCAGGCGGCAAGGGCAGTTTCCTTATCCTTGGCGGTGATGAGAAAGCGGCTGGCGTGGCAGAAGCTGATGCCCGGGATGCCGCTCTTCTGCTCAATGACCTCCTGCGGCTGGCCGGCCCAGCTCTGGGGGAAGGGCAGCTTGGGGCGCTTGGTCTTGTGGTCGGTGACGCACTGGGCGCTCCAGCCGCCGCGCTGGCTGGGGTAGATCACGAACAACGCGTCCGTCTTGTACAGGCCGTTCTTCCACGGCAGATAGCAGGGCAGCACCACGATGCCGTCCCGGGAGTTTTTGTAAGCCTGCTGCACCTTTTCGTCGGCGCGGTTCACGGCGTTGGCGCTGGCGATCTGGTTTTCCAAGATCTGCTTTGCCACGGCCACCGCCTTGAAAAAGCAGGTGTCCTGATCCTCTTTGGAGTCCCACACCGGGTTAAAAAAGCCAATGGCATCGCACAGGCTGTTCTGCTCGCCGGTGTTATCGTTGAGGTCCAGCGGCTGGATGAAGTTCTCGTCAATGAGCCGGGCCTGACGCTCACCCACAAGGCCGGGGCCCAGCACCCGCCACAGCAGACCGAAGGCCGCATAGGGCACGCCATTGGGGCGGCACTCCCGCGGCTCCTGATGGTGGTCGAACATCCCAAAGCCCACATCGTACACGATGCCGTCAAAGCCGTCCGGCACCATAAAGCCCCGGGTGATCTTGATGTCCGGGCGCAAAATTTGCAGCAGGGCAGTGGCAAACACATCGTCGGCGTGGAACTTGCCGGCGTGGGTGAAGCCGTTTGCAGGAATTTTCATAGATGTACCTCGTTCCCAATAAAATGTCTGGCAACAGTATAGCACACTTTCCGGTGGGGGACAACGCAAAAGCCCCGGCTGTCGGGGGACAGCCGGGGCAAAACATCTTGTTATTTTTTTGAGAAAAGTGCTTTAACCTTTAATATACTTAACAAACCATGCAAAGTCTTTCGTCGTTACATCTTCGCCATTGCTGTTTTCGACTTTCACATCAGTACACACTCCGGTAGTCCCATCAAGCTTGAAAGTAACTTTATACTTGTTGCCACTTTCATCGACCAGAATCGGTTTACCTTCCGTATCGTTCTCCGTCGTATAAGCCTTATAGCCGTTCACCTTGCACAGGTTATTAGAGTTACCGATTCGGATGGTTTGGTACACCGTAGTCTCAGAGGTGCCATCCTTTCGCTGAGAAAATTGATATTTCGGCATGCCATTATCGCCAAAGCAAGTGGTCTGTTCGGAACCGTTTTCATCTGTATAGGTTTCTGCGTAATATTCTTTGCCGCCGACTTTTACGGTAGTGCGGTACATTTCGTTCGGCAACTTTTCCTCTTCAGAAAAGTCCATGTACGGATTGTTCTGAATATTTTTCAATGCAGTCTTATCATCCTCAAACAGCATGTAACTTGCATACTTGCCATCGTTTGTCTTTTCTGCGAACACCGCATTCTTTTGGGTCTTGCCCTCTTGAGTCATGACAGTTTTCACGTAAACATCGGTGCCTTTGCGGGCCACAATCATCTGTCCTTCGAGCGTTTTTGTTTTATTGGCATCATAATCGGCCATAGTAGCCAGGAAATAGAACTCGTTCGAATTGTAGATCTTCTTCGAGGACTGTGCATACTGACTCTTTGTCACATCCGGGATTTTTGTCTTCTCGGGCTGAGTCGTAGTGCCGCCAGTCTCACCGCCCTGATCCGGGTCCGTTGTATCCGGACCGGGAACCGGCTCAACGATTTCAGTGCCGCCGCCAGTGGAACCGCCATTGCCGCCATTACCGCCATTGCCGCCTGCGCCACCGCCGCAAGCGGTCATCATGGAAACAGCCATTGCTGCCGCCAGCAGAACAGCGGCTGCTTTTTTGTACAATCTCATAATACAAGCCTCCTGTTTTTTTGTTCCGAAGCACCCCAAAAATATGCTTCGCACCCACATCTTACCCCCCCCCGGCATCTTGTCAACCAATCTGAAAAAATTTGACATTTTGCCCGGAACAGGCGGCCGTTTTTTAGCAATATAACAACAGCCCCGGGGCGGCAGATGCCGTTCCGGGGCTGAGGGTCTATGCAGTCAGTGCATTTGTTTTACTTTTTCTTTGTGGTGCGTGCCTTTTTAGCGGCAGGAGCGGCGGGCTTTTCCGCCGGGGTGGTCTCCGGCTCGCCCAGAGCCAGAATGCTGCTCAGCTCCTTCTGAGCTGCGGCATTCGTGGCATCGGTGGTGGCCAGCACGTCGGAGTAGAACTGCTCCATGCCCTCGCGGGTGGAGAAGGTGGCAACGTACATCTGGTTGCCCATGGCGCCGCTCAGCGCGTCCGGCATGCGGTCCACCATGCGCATGTTCTGCTGGTACTTCTGCATGATCTGCTCGTGGCTGTACACAAAGTGCTTGCCGTCGCGGCGGCCTGCAAACGGGCAGTAGAAGTGCTCGCCCACCGGCATATCGGTGCCGCCAAAGGCGATCATGTCCGCCCAGATCTTGTAGACGTTGGTGGAGCGGGCAAAGTTGATCATATCCGGGGTAAAGCCGCCGCAGGGGCGCATGTTGACTTCCAGTGCCACGATCTGGCCCTTTTTGCCCATGCCGGCCTGATCCTCGGTCATGCGGAAGAACTCAAAGTGGATGAAGCGGCTCTTCACGCCAAAGCTCTTGACGACGGCACGGCCTGCGGCGCGGGTGTCCTCGGGCAGGTCCTTGATGATGTAGTAGATGGAGTTGTCGTTGTCGTTGACGATATCCATGATGGACATGGGGCTGACGTTGCCGGCCTCAAAGATGGGGTTTCCGTTGGCATCGATGATGGCATCGTAGCTGTTCACCTCGGCCCGGACGAACTCCTCCATGATGTACTCCACATCCGGGTGATGGGCCGTCTTCTGCACGAGGAACTTTTTCAGATCCTCGTCGCTGGACAGCTTGTGGGTATCGGATGCGCCCACGCCGTTATCCGGCTTTACCACCACCGGGTAGCCCACCTCGTCGATGAACTTCCGACAGCCCTCGTAATCGTCCACCATGTGGTAGCGTGCGGTGGCGATGCCGGCCTTCTGGTAATACTCCTTCATCTTGCTCTTGTACTTGATGCGGGGCATATCGGAGGTCTGGAAGCCGGAAGTGATGTGGAAATCGGTGCGCAGGGCTGCGTCCCGCTCCAGCCAGTATTCATTGTTGGACTCCAGCCAGTCGATGCGGCCATACTTGAATGCAAAGAAGGCCACGGCGCGGTAGACCTCGTCGTAGTTTTCCAGACTGCCCACCTTGTAGTACTCGTTCAGGCTGTCCTTCAGCTCTGGCTTCAGCTCATCGTAGGGCTGGTCGCCGATGCCCAGCACATTCATGCCGTTGTTTTTCAGCTCACGGCAGAACTGCCAGTAGTTGGTGGGGAAGTTGGGCGAAATAAAAATGAAATTCTGCATGGTTTTATGATTCCTCTTTCCTCTATAAACCTCTATAAAGGCGGCCTCGCCCTCTCCGTCCGCTCGCAAAGCTCGCGTCCACCTCGTTCCCCTTTCTGTCGCTTGCGCGACATCTTCCCCCGACCGGGGGAAATCTGTCAAAGGGAGAGGCCTTGGCAGTACGGCAAGGCCTTTTGGTTTTGCCAAAGGCTCCCCCTTTGGGGGAGCTGTCACCGAAGGTGACTGAGAGGGCGAGCCATTTTACTCGCCCAGAATATACGGCATGTAATATGCAGTCTGCTTATACCACCAGTTCCAGTCGTGGTTCACATCGTGGCCCCACAGGTCTACCCAGATGGGGATGTTCTTGGCCTCGAAGATGCGCTTGAGGAGCCATGTGGTGTCCGGCTGCTCCCAGTCGCCCTGACCGCAGCAGATGACCGCCTTCTGGCTGCGGAACAGCTGCATGTAGGGGTGATCCTCCGGGAAGTTCTTCATGTAGTCCACGGGCGAGTTCATGTACACCAGCTCGTCCATATAATTGCCGAAGCCATAGTGGGCCGTGTAGATGCCGCTGAGGGCCAGACAGCCGCAGAACACATCCGGGCGGCGCAGGTACAGGTTGACCGCATGGGTGGCACCCAGACTGCAGCCAAAGGCAATGACACCGGGCAGGTCGTCCCAGCCGTTGCGCTCCTTGGCCAGATACTGGATCTTGGGCACAGCCTCCTCCACGATATAGCGCAGCCACTGCTCATAGCGGCGAATGCGCCAATAGGGGTCACCCTGCGTGTCGGACCAGGTCTCCTTGTCCATGGTATCAATGGAGATCACCATGATCTTACCAGCATCGATCCATGGGGCAAGGGTGTCGGCCATGTGGAAGTTCTCAAAATCGAAGAAGCGGCCATCCTGACAGGGGATGTACAGCATCGGGCGGCCTGCGTGGCCGTAAATTTTGCACTCCATGTCGCGGCCCAGCGCCGGGCTGTAGTCCTTAAAATACTGCATTTCCATGGTGTTTCCTCCTTTTAGGGTTTACTCCTCCACCTCATACATCAGAGTATGGAACATAAAGGGCAGCTGTTTTTCCCAACTGGCTTCGCTGTGGGTGCCGCCGGGCACGATGCGGCTGGTAAGGTGGATACCCCGGGTCATGGCCTTTGCGCACATCTCTGCAAAGCCGCGGCGCATCCCGTCGTGGTTGCCCATCTCGCGGGAGCCGTAGTCCATGTACAGCACGGTGCCCGGCTCCAGCTTTGCGCGGCCCACAAGGCCGGAAAGCTTTTCCGGCGACACCCAGATGGACGGCGACAGCGCCGCCGCACGACTGAAAGTGTCGTTGTACTGCAAAAGGGCGTACAGGCTCATCAGGCCGCCCATGCTGCTGCCGCCGATGAAGGTGTGCTCCCGGTCGGGCAGGGTGCGGAAGTTGCGGTCGATGAAAGGTTTGAACTGGTGGATATACCAGCTCATGGTGGCCTGACCCGTGCCGTCGAAGTGGCCGAACTGCGGGTCGTCGAACCGGTAAGGCGAATACTCTACCAGCCGTTCGTTGTTGGCTCCGGCGTTGCACTCCACCGCCGCCACGATCAGCGGGGTGTCGGTGTAGTCCAGATAATCGGCCACGCCCCAGCTTTTGCCAAAGGTGGCATCCTCGTCAAAAAAGACGTTCTGGCCGTCGAACATATACAGCACCGGATACCTGCGGTCCGGGTCAGCTTCATACATCGTGGGCAGATAAACATATACTCTGCGCTGCTCGGTGCCGTTGACGGCAGGGTAGCTCACGCTCCATTTTTTGACCATGGGTCCATTCCTCTCAATCTTTCCTGCACATGACCTGCCGCAATGCAGGCCGCTGTTCTGTTTTCAGTTTAGCACTGCAGGGCACAGAAAGCAATTGCGCCGGGAAATTTTGGAGGTTTGACGGAGAGGGCGAGGACGTTATCCTAATATACGGCAAACGCCGCCGAGCGGAGGCCTGGCGGCGTTTGCTGCTATTCTGAATAAAAAGGTTCTCTCCGGAGAATCGGGATCAGTTCTTTTTCTCAACAGGCACGATCCAGCCCTTGGTATCGGGGATCTTGCCCCACTGCATACCGGTCATGGTGTCGTACAGCTTCTGGGTGACAGGGCCGATCTTGCCGTCGCCGATGTAGGCGTGCTCGCCCTTCCAGACCAGCTCCTTGACGGGGGAGACGACAGCGGCGGTACCGGTGCCGAACACCTCTTCCAGCTTGCCTTCGCGGGCAGCAGCCATGATGTCGGCAATGGCGATCTTGCCCTCGACGACCTCATAGCCCCAGTCCTTCAGCAGCTCGATGCAGCTGCGGCGGGTAACGCCGGGCAGAACGGTGCCGACGGTAGCAGCGGTGTACACCTTGCCGTCGATCTTGAACATGATGTTCATGCTGCCAACTTCCTCGACGTACTTCTTCTCCACGCCGTCCAGCCACAGCACCTGTGCGTAGCCCTGCTCCTCGGCCAGCTCGCCGGCCTTGATGGAAGCAGCGTAGTTGCCGCCGCACTTGGTGAAGCCGGTCAGGCCGGGAGCGGCACGGATGTACTCGTCTTCAACATAGATGCGGACGGGGTTGATGCCCTCGGCATAGTAAGCGCCCGAGGGAGCGCAGATGATGCAGAAAATGTAGTGCTTGGAAGCGTGCACGCCCAGACCCACGTCGTTTGCAAACACGAAGGGACGGATGTACAGGGAAGCACCGTCGGAATGGGGCACCCAGTCACGGTCCACATCCACCAGAGTTTCAACCGCCTGAATGTAGTCCTCCACAGGGATCTTGGGGATGCACAGACGGTCGGCGGAGTCCTGGAAACGCTTTGCGTTGCAGTCCGGGCGGAACAGCTGGACGGTATCATCGGCCGTGCGGTATGCCTTCATGCCCTCAAAGATCTCCTGAGCGTAGTGGAACACGACAGTAGCCGGGTCCAGTTCAAAGGGGCCGTAGGGGACAATGCGGGCATCGTGCCAGCCTTCGCCCTCGGTGTAATCCATCACGAACATATGGTCGGTGAACTTCTTGCCAAAACCCAGATTGCTCTCGTCAGGCTTTGCCTTCGGAGCAGTGGTACGGGTGATCTTGATATCCAACATGATTTATTTTCCCTCTTTCCTGATCTCGGGCGCAGCGAGTGAAAATGCGCCCGCAAACACCGAATGTTGTTTTCTATTATAATAATATGAATGTGATTTACAAGGAAACGAAAAATCTTTCATCTTTGGACAGGTTAAGTTGCGCTAAATTGCCTGCTTTTCCATGTGCAAACTGCCCAAAATATGATACAATGAGGGCATAAGCTGGATCTTACAGGCTCAGAAAGGAGCTTTTGCACAATGATAAAAGGTGTTATTTTTGATATGGACGGGCTGATGTTCGACACCGAGCGCATCTGGGCCACCCTGTGGAAGCCCGCACTGGCCACACTGGGTCTTTCTTATAAGGAAGGGCTGGACGC
>ENA-OXNW01000250-OXNW01000250.1-human-gut-metagenome-genome-assembly--contig:-NODE-250-length-12280-cov-6.40115_pt1 | contig 12280 bp, 10 predicted proteins | sample MGYA00249743_ERZ652495 | MGnify/ENA primary metagenome ERZ652495 (study PRJEB26925, sample SAMN05826958) | human gut metagenome | biome: ENVO:2100002; feature: ENVO:00000062; material: ENVO:00002003... | reverse complement strand
TACGAGATAGGCTCCGGTCTCGTGGGCTCGGAGATGTGTATAAGAGACAGGCCGCCGCCGCTGCAGAAGCCCCGGAAGCAGACGATAAGAGCGAAGAATAAACCTTGAAAACACAATAAGATTTGAAAGAAGCCGCCGCGCAGAGATTTCTGTACGGCGGCTTCTTTTCAAATCCATCCAAACCATGTATAATAGAAATAGCGTGTGAGGAATAAAAATAAACACAGAAAGTGGTTTAAGGAACATGACAGAGCAAAAAAAATCCCCGGAGATCAGCATCATCGTGCCGGTGTATAAGGTGGAAAAATACCTGAACGAATGCATTGATTCCATTCTGGCACAGACCTTTACGGATTTTGAGCTGATTCTGGTGGACGATGGCTCCCCGGACAACTGCCCTGCCCTGTGTGATGCAGCGGCGGAAAAAGACAGCCGCGTGCGGGTAATCCATAAAATCAACGGAGGTGTAAGCACAGCTCGCAATGCGGGTTTGGCAGCTGCACAGGGAAATTGGATCGGCTTTGTGGACCCGGATGACTTTGTAGACAAGACTTACTACGAAAAAATGCTGCGGGCAGCAAAGCAGGCAGGTGCTGAACTTGCAGTTTGCAACGAAGTTTTTATGGAAGAGGATGGAAGCCTTTGTGATTATCAGGAACAGCCTTTACGTACAGAAGTGCTTTCCCGTGAGGAAGCAATACACCGCATCCGCCTTACGCCGTTGATTCAGGCAGCAACAAGACTGCATCGGAGAGATGTGCTGGAAGGAATCGTTTTTCCTGTGGGCAAAAACTATGAAGATGCATTTACCACACCGGAAATCATTGAACATGCAACAGCTGTGGCTTGTATAAAGGAAAAACTGTACCATTACCGGCTGCATCCGGCAAGCATCATGCATGGAAAGGTTACCTTGAAAAATCTGGATGAGATCGATGCAAACTACGGCCTTCTTGCTTGTGCACTCAAGTATGGAAAAAAAGACACAGCATTCCTGCAGTATGTACTGATGAAACGCATGCTCCGAAACACAAAAAAAAATCTGCCGCCCAGACAGAGAAACAGTGAACGGGTTCAGCAGGCGGAAGCGTGCTTGAAAAAAGCAGGCAGAGAGGTTCGTCAACAGGGGGCCTGTACCCTGCGCAACGCAGCAGAAACCGCACTCTGCATTGCAAACCCGCAGTTCTACTTCAACTTCAAGTACCGGAAATAAAACTGAATTCCGAATGGGAGAAATACTGTGAGTGAAAGAACAGAAAGTGGAAAACCGGAGATCAGCATCATCGTGCCAGTGTATCAGGTGGAAAAATATCTGAATGAGTGTATTGATTCCATCCTCGCTCAGACCTTTACAGATTTTGAACTGATCCTTGTGGACGATGGCTCACCGGACAACTGCCCTGCCCTGTGCGATGCAGCAGCAAAAAGGGACAGCCGCGTGCGGGTGATCCATAAGCAAAACGGCGGTGTAAGCACAGCCCGCAATGCGGGTCTGGATGCAGCACAGGGAAATTGGATCGCATTTGTGGATTCGGATGATACGGTGGAACCGGAGTATCTGGAAAAAATGCATAAGGCAGTGCTGGAAACGGGTGCAGATTTTGCAATCTGCAGCAGTCAGTGCATTGATGAAACGGGCAAAACGCTTGCAGGCGGAGAACATCGCCTTTTGAACGAGTTTTTGCCGCAGGAGGAAGTTCTGCGCCGGATGGTGGTGTCGGATTTTCAGGTTCCGTGGAATAAGCTTTATCGCCGAAAACTGCTGGAAAATCTGCGCTATCCAGAAAACAAGGCGTTTGAAGATACCTGTCTCATGCCGGTCATTTACGCAAGAGCGGCTTCTGCCTGCGGTGTATGGGATTTTTTATACAATTACCGCATCGTTACCGGCAGTGCCATGCACCGCAAGACTACCTTGAAAACACTGGACTGGGTGGAAGCATGGTACCGCCTGTTTGATGTGCTGTACCAAAACGGCATCCGGGATGCTTTGTGTGCAGCCTATCGCCCGATTTTGACTGCCGTGTGGGACATCTGGCTGCACCTGACACCGGAAGAGCGCAGAAGCCTCCGGATGAAGGAAGCCTTTGCGTATGAGCGTACAGCCCGCCATCGGCTGATGCAAGCCCGCGGCGTAACACTAAAAAATTTGTGGGCGGCAGTGGTCTGCGCTGCATCGGCCTGCAGTTATCTGGATCTATGCCGCAAAAGGGCGGAAAGACGGCAGAAAACGACCTGAAGCAATGAGGAGTTTATTGTGCAGGAACAACATAAAAAACAACCGGAGATCAGCATCATCGTGCCGGTATATAAGACAGAGCGTTTTCTGAGCGCCTGCATCTCTTCCATCCTTGCCCAGACCTTCACGGATTTTGAGCTGATCCTGGTGGACGATGGCTCTCCGGACAGCTGCCCTGCTTTGTGCGATGCCGCAGCGGCAAAGGACAGCCGCATCCGGGTCATCCACCAGAAGAATCGTGGTCTGAGCGGGGCACGCAATGCCGGGCTGGACGCGGCAGAGGGCGAATGGATCGCCTTTGTGGATTCAGACGACACCATCACGCCGGACTTCTGCGCAAAGCTTTACCATGCGGCGCAGGAGGCCGGTGCACAGATGGCCGTGTGCAATTACCGGCAGGTGGACGAAGCCATGACCCCCATCCGGAAGCAGTATCTGCATGTGCGGCGGGAGGTGCTGACCCCGGAGCAGGCGTTGGAGCACAGCACCCTTCTGCCCTACATGGTGGTGTGGAACAAGCTGTACCACCGCAGCATTTTTGCGCAGCTGCGCTTTGCAGAGGGCAAGCTGAACGAGGACACCCTGCTGATCGCCTACGCCTACGAAAAAGCGGACAGAATCGCGAATATCCCGGATGCGCTGTACCTTTACCGCAAGGTGGCGGGCAGCATCGTCAACAGCAAAGTCACCCTGCGCAATCTCGACCGTGTGGAAGCAAACTATACTGTGTTTGAGTGCGTACGCCGCCATGGCATCACGGGTTCGCTGTGTGAGCTGTACTGGGCACTGCTGCACTCCCTGATCGATGTGGGAATGCACCTGACCGCCGAAGAGCGCCGGAGTGCCCGGATGCAGCAGGCGCGGGAGTACGAGCGCTGCGCCCGCCGGGCCTTGCGTCAGGAACATGCTGTTACCCTGAGGGCACTGGGCAACACCCTGTGTTTTATTATTTCACAGGACTGGTATTTTGCCCGCCGATGGAAAAATACCGTGTAACCGCGCAGGTTTGTCTGGACTTCCCTGCAAAGATATGCTACAATGGCAAAACAATCACAAATACCCGTGGGGGAGTAGCAGGCGCTTTTGCAGGGCGCAGCAAGTCAACATGATGACCGTTGGTTCCGGTCTGGCTTGCTTTCATTTGCGAGACTCATGTGTTTTTGGCGCATAGAACAGCGCCCGTGCACATGGAGTTGGTTTCAAAAAAATCACCCGGTCCCGGACGTACATGTGCGCCCGGGACCGGGTTTTGTATTGCCCGATATTCTGGTCAGATTCAGGAGGCAGACAATATGGAATGGAGTTTTGTATTTTTCCTCAACAGTGCCCTGCTGGGCGTGGGCCTTGCAATGGATGCGTTCTCGGTGTCCATGGCAAACGGCCTGCACGACCCCCGCATGAGCAGGGGAACCATGTGCAGGATCGCGGGCACCTTTGCCCTTTTTCAGGCCGTGATGCCCATGACGGGCTGGGTGTGCGTGCACACCATTGTGGAGCTGTTCTCTTCGTTTGAAAAGTTCATCCCGTGGATCGCGCTGGCACTGCTGGGCTATATCGGCGGCAAGATGCTGGTGGATGGCATCAAGGGCGAAGAGGCCAAAGAAGCAGGAGAGCTGAGTGCGGGTGCACTGCTCATGCAGGGCGTGGCTACCAGCATTGATGCGCTTTCGGTGGGCTTCACCATTTCGGAATACGGCTGGCTGATGGCACTTGCGGCATCGCTCATCATTGCGGTGGTCACCTTCTTTATCTGCATGGCGGGCCTGCGCATCGGCAAAAAGTTTGGCACCAAGCTCTCCGGCAAGGCATCCATTCTGGGCGGCATCATCCTCATTGGCATAGGTCTGGAAATTTTTATTTCCGGGGTGTTCTGAAATTCAGACAGCATAAAACAAAAGGGCACGGCGCTGCAATGCGCTGTGCCCTTTCGTTTTATAAAATGTTCCACATAGAACAATTACTTTTCCGGCTCAAAATAATCGGCATATTCCTCGGTCAGCTTGGAGCCAAGCCGCCGGATGCCGCCGTACAGGTGCCGTTCCACCAACGGTTCAAAGGCGGAAAGGTCGCACCGCTCGATGGCGTTCATCAGGTTGCGGTGGTCTGCGATCACCTCGGCAAGGCCGCCGGTGGTCATGGTGTCCAGCATCCGGAAGCGGCTGTAGTCGGCGTGGGCGTTCTGCAGGGTGCTCCACAGGTACATTTTATCCATGGCCGCAAACCATGTCCCGTGCAGGGCACGGTCGGCTTCGTACAGCTTGTTGTAATCCGGGCTCTCCATGGCCGCAAGGGCCTCGTAGGCTCCCACCCGCCTGCGGATCAACGCCCGCTGCTCCGGGGTGCACCGGGGCGAAAAATCCCGCAATACGCGGGCTTCCACGGCGGTGCGCTCGTAGATCAGCTCGTCCACGATGCGGCGGTTCAGTCGGGTAACGGTGGTGCCCTTGTAAGGCACGATCTTTACCAGCCCGTTTTCCTGCAGCTTCTGCAGCACCACCCGGATCAGGGTGCGCGGTGCGCCAAAGCGGGCACAGAGCGGATTTTCGCTCAGCGAAGAGCCGGGGCGGATGGTCAGGTCAATGATCTCCCGCTCCAGCACAGCATAGATCTCAGCATCAGTTTTGTATTGTTCCATACCTCTCACCTAATGAAAATGATGTATTCCTATAGCGGGCTCGCCCTCTCAGTCAAAGCCTGTCGGCTTTGCCAGCTCTCCCAAAGGGAGAGCCTTTGGCAGTCCACGCGGACTGTATCTCTATGCCAAGGCCTCTCCCTTTGGGAGAGGTGTCACCGCAGGTGACGGAGAGGGCTAGGATGCTGACCGTATACAACAATCTTATTCTAAAAACTCTTTCCACGGTGCGGCGTCCGGCAGCGGCAGCGTGAATGCCATGGGCTTTCCGGTCTCCGGGTGCAAAAACTGCAGGCCACAGCTCTGCAGGGCAATGCTGCCTTTTACGCGGCTTCCGTATTTGCCGTCTCCGGTCAGCGGATGCTTCCGGGATGCAAACTGCACCCGGATCTGATGGGTGCGGCCGGTGTGCAGCGTGATCTCAGCAAGGCTCATCTCTCCTGCCGTTTTCACGATGCGGTATTCCAGCACGGCTTCCCGTACACCTCTGCGCGGGCGGCTCACAGGGAATACCCGGCCCCGGCGGCTGTCCTTGAACAGCCAGTCCCGCAGGGTGCCTTCGGCGGGCAGTGCTTCGTCCGGCCCGCCTGCAATGACGGCGCGGTACTGCTTGATGAACTGCGGCTCTTCTGCCCTGCCCTCGGCCCGGCCGTCCTGCACAGCGTAGGCGTTCTGGCTCTGGATGATCTGACGGCTGAGTGCGGCCGCAGCCCCGGGCGTTCTGGCAAACACCATCAGGCCGGACACACCCGTGTCCAACCGGTGCACCACCCCCACAAAGGCATCCGGCTGGCCCCACAGCTGCCGCAGGGCTGCGGGCACGCCCTCTTCGCTGGAAAGTCCGGCGGGCTTGTCCAGCACCACAAGGGCGGCATCTTCGTACAGGATGTTCACAGCCTGCCCTCGGCGATCAGGGCCTTGAGCTTCAGGATACCGGCAATGGTCTTGCCGTCCCGGATCTCGCCGCTCATGACCATCTCATAAGCTTTATCCAGCGGCACACGGTCAGGGGTCAGGAATTCATCGGCATCCAGATGCATCTGGGTCTTGTGCAGGCCGGTGGCGACCCATGTATAGATCACTTCGGTGTCATAGCCCACGGTGGGGAAAAACTGGCCCAGAGAGATATAATTGTCCGCGGTCAGGCCGCACTCCTCGCCCAGCTCCCGCTTGGCGGCTTCAAAGGGGTCCTCACCCTTTTCCAGCTTGCCGGCAGGCAGCTCCCACAGCTCCTGCTGCATGGCGTAGCGGAACTGGCGCACCATGCAGATGGTGCCGTCCTCAAAATAGGGCAGGATGCACGCACCGCCGTGGTGATGCACCACTTCGCGTTCGGCGGTCTTGCCGTTTTCCAGCAGAGCAGTGTCTTTTGTCAGGGTGATCACCCGGCCCTCGAAGAGCACCTCACTGGTGAGTGTTTTTTCGTAATGCACGGTCTTCTCCATTTTATTACCCTCTTTGCCCGGCACAGCGCCGGTTTTCTATGGCTTCAGTTTACGGCAAAATGAGGTTTGTTGTCAATAAAGAGATGATAAATATAAGAGGATGGGACGATTTGAAATGCGCGCCGCATTTGCTTTGCGCATAATCAGCGGAAAGAATATTTATAATTTCGCAATTCTGGAAAATCTGCGGAGCTTGTCGGGGCAAAGCCCCTCCATCTGCTAACGCAGACCGCTCTGCCGCTTGAAAGCCCCACTGGGGCTTTCATTGCTACACAAACGCGGATTTTCCAGAATTGCCTTTTCACAGGAGGGGTCGTAACGGAAAGCAGCATTTGCAGCGCCGCTGCGGGAAACGAACCCTCTCAGGCTCACTGCGTTCGCCAGCTCCCCCGAAAGGGGGAGCTTTTTGTATCTTCTGGTCAGCACAAATAAAGCTCCCCCTTTGGGGGAGCTGGCACGGCGCAAGCCGTGCCTGAGAGGGTTTCCTCCCCTTTTTGCGAAAAAAATTACAGGATCTGGCAAAGCAGGCAGGCCAAAACCGGAAAATCCGCGCCAGTGCTCACTTTAACGAACTAAAGACGTACAAAAGCGCTAAAAAAATTTCTTTATTTTTGGTGCGTTTGTTGAGCGGTTTGCGTTTACTTTATGGGCGGAATTTGCTATTATAGTATACAAGCAATAGTGCCTTTATGGGGTTCTCCGGTCCCATGTGGGGCATATTGCCCCGCGCAAAAGGTACCAAATTCTGAATAATGGAGGAAGAAAAATGCCTAGAGCAAAGCAAACTATGGATGGCAATACCGCTGCCGCCCATGTAGCGTATGCCTACACGGACGTGGCTGCCATCTACCCCATTACCCCGTCTTCTCCGATGGCTGACTCTGTGGACCAGTGGTCCGCAGCTGGCCAGAAGAACATCTTCGGCAATCAGGTCAAGGTCGTCGAGATGGAATCTGAGGCCGGCGCTGCTGGCGCTGTGCACGGCTCTCTGGGTGCAGGTGCTGTTACCACCACCTTCACCGCTTCTCAGGGCCTGCTGCTGATGATCCCCAACATGTACAAGATCGCTGCTGAGCAGCTGCCCTGCGTGTTCGATGTTTCTGCACGTACCGTTGCTACCCAGTCCCTGAACATCTTTGGTGATCACAGCGACGTTATGGCATGCCGTCAGACCGGCTTTGCAATGCTGGTCGAGAGCAGCGTGCAGGAAGTCATGGATCTGTCCCCTGTCGCACATCTGTGCGCCATCGAGGGCAAGGTTCCCTTCCTGAACTTCTTCGATGGCTTCCGTACTTCTCATGAGTACCAGAAGATCGAGAAGTGGGATTACGCCGATCTGAAGGAAATGTGCAACATGGAGGCTGTGGAGGAGTTCCGTAAGAAGGCTCTGAACCCCGAACACCCCAAGATGCGCGGTTCCCACGAGAACGGCGACGTGTTCTTCCAGCATCGTGAGGCATGCAACAGCGTTTACAACGCTCTGCCTGCTGTTGTTGAGAAGTACATGGCCAAGATCAACGCAAAGCTGGGCACCAACTACGATCTGTTCAACTACTACGGCGCACCCGATGCTGACCGTGTGATCGTGGCTATGGGCTCCATCTGCGACGTTGCTGATGAGGTCATCGACTACCTGAACGCCAAGGGCGAGAAGGTCGGTATCGTCAAGGTCCGCCTGTACCGTCCCTGGGTCTCCGCTTCCCTGCTGAAGGTCCTGCCCAAGACCGCCAAGAAGGTGGCTGTGCTGGACCGCACCAAGGAGCCCGGCTCTCTGGGCGAGCCCCTGTACCTGGATGTTGCCGCTACCCTGCGTGAGGCTGGCCTGAACGATGTCGTTCTGACCGGCGGCCGTTACGGTCTGGGCAGCAAGGATACCCCGCCGTCCTCCATCTTTGCTCTGTTCAAGGAGCTGGAGAAGGATCAGCCCAAGGAGCGCTTCACTCTGGGTATCACCGATGATGTCACCTTCCTGTCTCTGCCGGAAGTCAAGCCCGCTCCCATCACCGCAGCCGCTGGCACCAAGGAGTGCAAGTTCTGGGGTCTGGGCGGCGACGGTACTGTCGGTGCTAACAAGAACTCCGTCAAGATCATCGGCGACCATACCGACAAGTATGTTCAGGCATACTTCCAGTATGACTCCAAGAAGACCGGCGGCGTGACCATCAGCCATCTGCGTTTCGGCGACAAGCCCATCCGCAGCCCCTACTACATCAACCAGGCTGACTTCGTGGCCTGCCACAACCCCGCTTACATCCACATGGGCATGAAGATGGTCCAGGATGTTAAGCCCGGCGGCGTGTTCATGATCAACTGCCAGTGGTCCGATGAGGAGCTGGGCCAGCACCTGAACGCCGAGGCAAAGAAGTATATCGCTGACAACAACATCCAGCTGTATACCATCAATGCTATCGATAAGGCTATCGAGATCGGCATGGGCAAGCGCACCAACACCATCCTGCAGTCTGCATTCTTCAAGCTGGCTGACGTCATGCCCATCGAGGATGCCGTCAACTTCATGAAGCAGGCAGCTCAGAAGAGCTACGGCAAGAAGGGCCAGGACGTCGTTGAGATGAACTGGAAGGCTATCGATGCAGGCGTTGACGCCATCCACAAGGTGGACGTGCCCGCATCCTGGTCCAACCCCGAGGCTGATCCTGCACCCAAGGCTCTCACCGGCCGTCCGGAGCTGGTCAAGCAGATCCGCGATGTCATGGAGCCCATTGCCCGTATGGACGGCGACAGCCTGCCTGTCTCTTCCTTCGTGGCAAATGCAAACGGCGAGTGGGAGCAGGGCGCTTCTGCATACGAGAAGCGCGGCACCGCTGTCAACGTCCCCGAGTGGGATGCTGCAAAGTGCGTTGGCTGTAACCAGTGTGCATTCGTCTGCTCTCATGCTACCATCCGTCCCTTCCAGCTGACCGCCGACGAGCTGGCAGCTGCTCCTGCACAGACCAAGAGCCGCGACAACAAGCCCGCAAACGAGTACAAGTTTGTTATGGCTGTGTCTCCTCTGGACTGCATGGGCTGCGGCGAGTGCGTCACCGTCTGCCCCACCAAGGCTATCACCATGGTGCCGCAGGACAGCCAGGCCGATCAGCAGGCAGTGTTCGACTACTGCGTGGCCAACATCTCCAAGAAGCCTTCCAAGTTTGCTGACGATACCGTCATCGGTTCTCAGTTCAACCAGCCGCTGCTGGAGTTCTCTGGCTCCTGCGCAGGCTGTGCCGAGACTTCTTACGCTCGCCTGATCACTCAGCTGTTCGGCGAGAAGATGTACATCTCCAACGCTACCGGCTGCTCCTCCATCTGGGGCGGCACCGCTTCCATCTCTCCGTACACCGTCAACAAGGACAGCGGCCATGGTCCTGCATGGTGCAACTCCCTGTTCGAGGATAATGCAGAGCATGGTCTGGGCCTGTACATCGGCCAGAAGACCGTCCGCGAGAACCTGATCAAGGAGATCGCAGAGGTTGCTGGTTCCGACAAGGCTTCTGCTGAGCTGAAGGCTGCCTTTGAGAAGTTCCTGGAGACCAAGAACAACACCAAGGCCAACGACGAGCCCGCAAAGGCCCTGATCGCTGAGCTGGAGAAGGCTGCTGCTGCCGGCTGCGAGAAGTCTGCAGAGATCCTGAAGAGCAAGCAGTTCATCGCCAAGAAGTCCGTCTGGATCTTCGGCGGCGACGGCTGGGCATACGACATCGGCTTCGGTGGTCTGGACCACGTTCTGGCTTCCGGCGAGGATGTCAACGTGATGGTCTTCGATACTGAGATGTACTCCAACACCGGTGGACAGGCATCCAAGGCTTCCAACATTGGTGAAGTCTGCCAGTTCGCTGCTGCTGGTAAGGAAATCAGCAAGAAGAGCCTGTCCGAGATCGCTATGACCTACGGTTACATCTATGTTGCTCAGATCGCACTGGGTGCTAACCCGGCTCAGGCTGTCAAGGCCATCGCTGAGGCTGAGGCTTACCCCGGCCCGTCTCTGATCATCGGCTACGCTCCCTGCGAGCTGCACGGTGTCAAGGGCGGCATGACCAACTGCCAGAACGAGATGAAGAAGGCAGTTGAGGCCGGTTACTGGAACCTGTTCACCTTCAACCCGGCAAACAAGGCTCAGGGCAAGAATCCGTTCACCCTGACCTCCAAGGCTGTGGATAACGAGAAGTATCAGGCACTGCTGGCTAACGAGACCCGTTACAGCCGCCTGACTCGTGCATTCCCCGACCGTGCTAAGGAGCTGTTCGCACGCAACCAGGAAGTTGCAAACGACCGCTACGAGCACCTGACCCGTCTGGTCGACCTGTACAAGTAAGCATTCTTCTGCGCTTTGGATGCAGATATTTGCGGCACCTTAGCCCCACAATGCAAGAGGGCGGCTGCCCCGTACCGGCGGTTACTGCGCAATGCAGCGGTACGAAGCGGAGAAACGCATCCATCCATGCAGGTGATGTGCTGAAGTACAGCATTCGCCATACGAGTTCTATCTGATTTCACTTCCCGGGCGGTGCTTTGTTCCGTGCGAAGCACCGCAGCGGGATATGAGATACCAAAGCGCCCGCGAGGGTCCTTGAAAGCACACCCCGCGTGTGTCAGGAGCATAAGGTCTGCTTGCAGATACCTTGCTCCGCCTGCTGCATAAGACCTGCTTTGCAGGGATCTTGCCGCAGTAAAAAACGAGCTTCGTTTTAGCGCCCCGTTCACCGCAAGGTGACCGGGGCGTATTTTTGTGCAAACTCTTTTTGTGAAAATACAAGCCCGGAACGTTTGCGGACGTTCCGGGCTTGTATCTTTGACGACATATAAATTATTTATTTGTCACAAATTCAATTTTGACGTTCATCCCCATCCCTGCGGCAAGACGCTGCAGGGTGCGCAGAGATGGGTTTGCATTACCGCGTTCCAGTTTGCTGATATCTGCCTGCGCAATGCCGGTGCGCTCTGAAAGCTGCTTCTGGGTCAGACCACTTTCCTTCCGGGCATCGATCATGGCCTGTGCAATGGTAAGCTCCGGCTGAAGAGCATCCCATTCTGCCTTAAAGGAAGGCCGCTGTAATTGTTCATTCAAATAATTCCGAAAATCACTCATGAGGAACTCTCCTTCCGATGAAAATAGTCCGCGCGGTATTTTTGCGCCAGTGCAATTTCTTCCGGCGGTGTTTTCTGCGTCTTTTTAACAAAACCGTTTGTCAGGATGATCTGATGTCCAACTACGAAAAAATATAAAATGCGCGTAATATTGCTGCTTTGCTTGGCACGCAATTCAAAAATGCCGTCACCCAATGATTTGGAATAAGGTTCCCGCAGTTGTGTGCCATTGGCTTCCAATAGGGAGATCGTGCCCAAAAGCTTTGCCAGCATTTTGTCGTCCAGCGTATCCAGAAAATCACGAACCGGGCAGCTGCCGTCTGCCTTATAATAAAAATTCACTTCAAAAGCAGACATTTTCGGCATCCTTCCCGTTTGGTGGTATCCTATGATTATAATATAGGATAAAACAAATATTGTCAAGAAGATTTTCTATCACAAAATCTTCCAAAAGATACCATTCCCTTTTTACAGTTTCTTCATAGCTTCTTAACGAATTCAATTGTGAAAGCTGTTATACTTTTGCCATGGGAAGCGGGGCCGCAACCGCTTACCCAAGTAACATGATTCCTCCTCACACCAAGGCAATATCCAAACAAAACACCCTTTTTCGTGCGCCGCAACACGGAAGAGGGTGTTTTGTTTTGCAAAATTCCGGTAAATCGGTGGTTTAGGGTTGACCCCGTTTTTTTGCGGCGCTATAATAAAAATGAATATGAAAACTTGGAGGTGAACGCAGGAAAATGGACCCGGATCATAGTCGAAGTAGAACCACCGGCGCGGTGGATCAGAAAACAAAAACAACTGCGTTTTCCCCAACCGTTCGCCTCCCTGTCTCTTATACACATCTCCGAGCCCACGAGACCGGAGCCTATCTCG
>ENA-OXNW01000236-OXNW01000236.1-human-gut-metagenome-genome-assembly--contig:-NODE-236-length-13604-cov-22.9909_pt1 | contig 13604 bp, 11 predicted proteins | sample MGYA00249743_ERZ652495 | MGnify/ENA primary metagenome ERZ652495 (study PRJEB26925, sample SAMN05826958) | human gut metagenome | biome: ENVO:2100002; feature: ENVO:00000062; material: ENVO:00002003... | reverse complement strand
GTTCACACAGGCTTTTAACGGAATCGCCATTGTAGATGCCCTTATCAAGACATATGTGCACTGCCTCTATCAAGATATCCTTGTCATAGCCCGGCATCATGTGCAGAACCACTTCCAGATTATCCTTGTAATAGCGTTCTTTCTTTCTCTTGAGGTTCTCCATCCACAAGGCGACCTCCCGGTTTCCGGATACATAAACAAGGATACGTTCGGCCAGCTTCTGTACCCCAATACTCTTGGGCCTTCTGTGTCTTTCGTCATAAATCGTTTTTCCTTTTCGGGTACAGAGGGGATGTCTGGCGACGATTTTTCCCGTCTCCTTGCTGTACAGTTCCACATACCCCTCAGTTTCCTGCAACCAGACCCTCGTCTGCCCGCTCCGGTAAGTGCCGCATGGCAGGCTGTAATAATTCCCCCTATACTGGACCGTGTTGTCCTTACGCACGTGATACTCCTTCATCTGCTCCTGTGGTGGCTGCGGTAGACCATAATAAGGTTTCAGGTATCCTTTCTCCACAGCGAACTCCTCAGAGGGGACCAGGCGGGTGGTCCCGTGCACTTTTCCATTACCCGTCCTTTCAAGCCATTTCCGGGCTTCCTCATTCAGCCCGGGGATATCCTGTAAAACACGGGCCACCAGAAAATTCTCTTTCACATACTTCACCACATTCTCCACTTTCCCCTTCGACTCAGGGTCTGACCTGCGACAAAATACCGGCTGGAAATGCTGCTCTTTTATGAATGACTGAAATTTCCCGGTCAGTATCAAATCTCCCAGGTTCTCGCGTGCTATAAGCACCCTGTCCTGGTCATAGATAATCTTTTCAGGCCTGCCCCCGAAATACTGAAAGGCCAGTTCATGGGCATAAATCGCAAGCTCCGTATCAAAAGGACGACGGCTGAAATGGATAAACTTATAGCGGGAACGCGTCAGTACGATGGCGAAGAAGTAAACCTTCGTGCTTCCGCCATTCTTCACAGGTATCCACTTCTCCCCGAAATCCGCCTGGGCATATTCCCCGTAGGGGGTCTCAGGCAACTTCTCATAATCACGCCGTATCCGGGCCTCGGATTTTTTCCCAATACCGTACTTCCTGCGTATCCTGTCTACAAAATTGAATACGGTCTTGTCACATACCCGCGGAAAATCGGGGTAACACTCCCTGAGCCAGTCATGCATACGGGCAGCCGATATGTACGGGTATTCTTCCAGTGTACCCCGTACATACTCCTCGTACTTTCCCAACTTGAGTTCATACTCCCGGTGGGAGTTCTGCTTTCTGAAAAACTCTTCCCGGCTTGTCCGCAGATATCTCCGCACAGTGCTCCGGTCCACGCCCAGATATTTTCCGATCTGTGTCTTGTTCAGTCCTTTCGACTGAAGTTCTCTTACCTTGTACCACATATACAGTTTGTCTTTTAAATTTTGGCTCTTTGTTTCCATTCCGGTGTCTGTCTCTTTGTTGAGCCGGCAAAGATAGACATTCCCGCAGGGCAGAAAAACCATACCCCTGTAAAAGTGGGACATACGACTTTCCGTTTTTCCACGGGCAAAGTTACAATTTACATGCTACATAAAAAGCCCCGTTCCAAGAAGCTGTTTTTTATATTGATTCATTTCATTTTTTTTTAAAACGTTTCCTTATATGGAACTATTTACTTATATTTGCATCAAAATGAAAGTAATGGAAGCAAAAGCTAAATTTGATGTGGTATTGTCACCGGAAGCAAGTGATTTCCTGAATGGATTAGGTTCTAAAATCAGAGATAAGATTGTTTATAACATTCGTAAATCGACATATATCATAGATCCTAAACTTTTTAAAAAATTGGATGATACGGATATTTGGGAATTTAGAACAAGACACAGTAATACTCAATATCGCCTGCTGGCATTTTGGGACAAAACGAGCGATATGGATACTTTAGTAATCGCTACACATGGGTTTATCAAGAAAACCCAAAAAACTCCATCAAAAGAGATAGCAAAAGCCGAAGAAATAAGAAAAGCATATTTTAACTCTAAAAAAAAATGATATGAAAGATATGAAGTTTTACACCCTTGAAGAAATAGAGGATAAGTATATAGGAGAAAAAGGTACTCCTAAGCGGGATAAATATGAAGCGGACCTGCATTCGTTTCTGATTGGTGAAGCAATCAAACAAGCCCGGCAATCAAAGAACCTGACCCAAGAGGAATTAGGCAACCTGATTGGGGTGCAAAGGGCACAGATTTCCCGGATTGAGAACGGGAAGAACCTGACTTTTTCTACTATTTCCAGAGTTTTCAAGGCTATGGGAATAAGCGCAAAACTTGAAATTGGCAATTTAGGAAAAGTTGCTTTGTGGTAAGCCCGAATATAAAAAATAGTCTATCTTCCATGTATAGGCTATTTTTTATAATCAGTTCCTTTTTGGCTTTTGACATCCTCTTCCTGAGCTCTCTCCATTAAGCGGAAAACCGCCCGGTAAAATGATACCTGAAATCCCACCCGCCCTGAATAAGGTATGTTTCTAATTCACTTCTTATATTCCGAACATTCCGTTACCACCCTGATAACTTCATTTATCTGCATGTAAGAAGCGGAAACATCCGGCAAAGAAACCCATCTGAAGATTAGTTTCCGTTTTGCCTGATGGCATATCCCCCGTTTCAGATACCATTTTGCAAAACCCGGAAGAGATCTGTGGCTTCTTGTGAAACGTGAGATGGAATCCGGTATATAATTCGAAGGCAATATTGTAATAGGAAAAGACAACTTGCACAGCCTTACATACCTTACACATGTACCCACAATGGAACACGTAAATTTACTGCTGAATATTACCAGAAAATTATACCTATCCTCCCTCAAGCAGTCACCATTCCTGCAAATTAGAGAATCCACAATATAAGGTCACTTCCTGCCACTACCGGCACGCAGAAGCCTTCCGACTTTTATGATAGCCCTGGACATGGTATGCACCGACGTCTCTTTCCATCGGACGTTCCGGAGCGTATGGTAGCCGGCTCCGACCTGTTCCGCGCTCAAGTGGTCATAAATGGCGGTGATGCTGCCGAAGAAATAGTCTTTCTTCTCAAAGACAAGATATACGTAAACCACTTTATCCATTTTATCCGTTATTTATTCCGCAAATATATGCAAATAATCAATATATATCTATATTTTGTAATAGAAACATGCAAATAATAGCTATTTGCATATAGAGAATAGAATTTACTGGAAGTTTGCTTTTACTTTATAAGTATTTATGCTGTTGAAATAAAAACATAAACAGGTGTTTTAAGGATTATATAAAGTCTGCTCAGACAAAAAAGAAAAACCCCGTCTTCCCTTGAAAGGAAAAACGGGGAGGTGTAATAATAAAGGAAATAGCCTGCGTTACATCTCTTTGGCGTATCCTGTCCGAATCAAATCGGCAAGGAAATTCTCCGGTGTATCAGTGGCAATCCTCACACCGGCCTGAATCACGTAACGTTCGGCAAAATTGCACATGTACTGTTCGTCGGTACAGTTGGAATCCATCCAACTGCCCGTCCGAAGTTCATGTACAAACTCTTTAGCATCGGAGGCGGTTATACGCTCGTCCCCCGGCAACATATATATCTTTTTATTCATATTATTCATACCATTAATTTTTTTGTTCTTAATTTATAATATAATTTTTGTTTTTCCCCCAAGAAAGGAAAATCTTCCAGTCTGATTCCTGCCGGAAGTGAAGCTGTGGATGCAAAGATAATCATTCTTCCCAAGAATCTCACCCAATTCTCTATTTTTGTAAAATTGATCGTTCCCGAGTGCTGTCTGAACTCCACTGTCCTGTGGCGTGAATAAGCTTCAAGGTTTACTTTCATGTACCTGCTGCCGAAGAGTCTTTGTAGTGACTCGATACTTTCCGCCGATCTGATATCTTCGTCGGAGAACCCTCTGAGAGAACGGCAATAGGTATTTCTGTTTCCCCTGCGTGAGGCAGGCATGAACTTGTCTATTTCAGTTTCGGCATGTTTGTAGGAAAGGATTAAGTTCTGCCAAGTTGTAAGATTAAAGTCACCTGCATTAAAATGTACATGGACTCCACAGCTGCTATTTATCTTTACATTGTATGCGTCCAGCACCCAGCATACCCTCTCCAGTACCTCCAAACCCTGCTCACCGCAGAGGATCGGGCTGACCAGCTCAAAAGTATGGCTTCCCTCCAAACTTCCGTCCGTGGTCAGTTTCCAGTTGCTGTTGGTCTCGGCATTACGGCTTCCAATTTCCACAGGGATGCCAGCCTCCCGAAGCGCATCCGTCAAGGTCTGTCTTGGGCAGTTGTAGGCTTCGATCTCAACCCCGAAGCAACGATTAAAAGTATAGTCGGGTTCTGGTCTTAAGACAGTCGCTGTCTGTGAAGCGGGAAGCAGACCCTCGTCCCTCATTCTCTTATAGACGTTCCACACGAAGCCACGGTTTCCACGGGTAAGGAGGTCGGCAATTTCACGGTGTGAAAGTCCGATCAGAAGAAGCTTACGGATTTTTGAGGTTTTTGTTCCACTCTCGGCTAAAATGCGTCTAATTGTTTCATTCATAACTTGTTATCTCCTTTATTATTATATAACAAAGGTAATGATTTTTCTCCGTTCTTGCAAATTCAAGCATGCTCTTTATCAGCATATTAGCTTACTTTCGCTTCTGCTAAAAGTTGTATCCGTCCCACCGGAAACAGGGTGTTTTTTCTTTCATGGGGAGGATTTTTTTGGGGGGCCCGTCGCTCTCCCTTGCAGCCTTCCCACCCTTTTGCGATGTCATGTCTTTTCAGGGGAGGAAGTTCACCGGCAGCCATGCCCCTGCCTGATGTTCTGGGCCTCTCGGAAGCGTCCCGGGCTAAGGGCCGGAGGTCCCTTAGTAAATTCCTGATAAGGAAGAGCAAGAGGAGTTCCCGCATCCGGGAACTTGAATCAACGCAAAGCGCTGATAAACAATAATTTAAATGTATGCGATGTTACACATGGCGCATACATTTGTATGCGCCTTTTCTCCTTTTCCACTGAATACCAACAACTTAAGTTGTTGGCAACCTTGTATGCATGTCGGCTATTTTGCCAATTTTCAATAAGTTATATATATTTCACCTCTCTCCGACAGGTGACACTTGCAAGGAAAAATAGAAACAAATATCTTTGTGACAGCTATTTACATATATAACTAAAACGCATACAATATGAAAGAACATTCAATAAAGGCGGTCAGGCTAACCCCCACAGTGAAAGCCCGTCTGGACACCTTTAAAGGAAGCGACACGGTCAGTGTCTGTATCGATAGAATGATTACTTTTTTTGAAATCACAGGGTTCAATCCCCGCTACGCATCCCGGAATCCGACGGCACTGGTGGAAAAGAGAATTGAGGACGTTGTCAGAATCATCAAGTCCCAGGAACGGGATATACTCAAGCCCGTACTTGAGAAACTCTCCGCCATAAACAACACCCCGCAGGAGTCACCCGATTATGCCCGGTTGATGAACGAGCTCCGGGATCTGAAAGATGAAAACCGGAAATTGAAGGAAAGGCTTCAGGCGGATGATCTCCGGATGGAGGGTGCCGCCGTATACCAGGACAAGCTCAAACGGTTGGCCGAACTGGTAAAATACCAGCTTGATCCGGAGAAGTTTCCAAGGATAAAATACAGCGATGATGTAAGAGTCCCCGTCAACACCCTGCAGCTGCTTATCAAGAAGATCAACGAGGAATATGTATTGTAAACCGCATAGGCCGGGAAACACTCCGCAGGTACCGGATAACAAGGGAAAATGCACCCGGCTGGTAGACTACCTGAGTAAGGAGTCCCAGGTCGAGCGTCCCTATTATGACAATTTTTTCTCACAGCAAAAAGATTATGTTATACCCCTGACTGTCAAGAATCATATAGACAACAACCACAGGACCCTGAAAAGCAAGGATGACAAATTCTATATGCTTTCCATCAATCCCAGCGGTGACGAACAGAGACATCTGATAGAAAGGGTGACCGGACGGAAGGTCGGGGAGTTCTCGGAACTGACTCCCGGGGAGCAGGAGAGTGTGCTGGCACAGATGAAGAAATTCACCCGCGAATGTATGGATGAATATGCCCGTAACTTCTACCGTGAGAAAATAAAATCAGGGGATGACCTGGTCTGGTACGGCCGCGTGGAAACGGAACGCCACTATAAGAATGATGATCCGGAGGTTAAGGCCGGCAGGGTAAAGGCGGGAGATAAGAAGCCCGGGCTCCAGCTTCATGTGCATGTGATCGTTTCCCGCATGGACAGGACGCAGACCGTATCACTCTCCCCGCTGTCAAAAAGCAGGGGAAACCGGCAGATACTTGAAGGCAGGCAGGTCGTGGTAGGTTTTGACCGTTCCCAATGGTCCTCCCGGTGCGCTTCACGCTTCAACCAGTCATATGACTATTTCCCTAATTACTATTCCAGGGATGAAAGCCTGAGGAAGTATTCCGAGAACTGGCAGGCCAAAAACGAACTGAAGAACGAGGCGGTCTCAAAGCTCAAACAGGAAGTTCTCAAAGGGGAGCTGAAGGAAGAAAGACGTCTGTATGCCAACACCTTCCGGATTTACCGGTTTGTGGTAAATCCCAGGAAGGCAATTATTCAGGAACTTAAAAGGCTGGGGACGGATCTTCTTTCCGGAAGGGACCTGTAGCCCCGGCCTGTCCCTGCTATTCACATGGGAAAAGTGAGCGTACCTCCTCAAGGATCCTGGCAAAATTCCCGGATATTTCTCCCGGTTCCAGGACCCGGACGTCGGGCAGTGGTTTTTCATCCTTTTCTTTAAACTCCCCGAGCATCACCTTGAAGTATCTGACATTGGCACGGGTGGCGGATCCGATGAACTCTCCCGGCTCGAGATCCGCAAAATCCCTTCCCTGGTAGATATCCTCTTTCTGGGAAGAGATGGTAACGCTCCGGTTCGAACTGCTGCCGCTTTTTCCCGTGCTCCGGGATTTTCTTTCCTTTTCCTCCTTACCGAACATCTGCGGATAATATTTCAGGGCTTCCACATCCTTGGTACGTCCGAAGAACTGGATTCCGAAATTGGCTTCCACGGAGGACCGGTCGAGTTTACCATACAGGGCTTCCAGTTTTGCGCCGGACTGTGTAAGCAGCACAAAGCCGACCTTGTATTCGCGCAGGACCGAAGGCAGCGTCTCAAAGTTCTTGATATTGACTGTTGTCATTTCATCCAGGAAATAGACGAAAGGCACTTTGTTCTGCATGGTGAACTGGCGGGTAGATATGCTCATAAGCATGCCTATCACCGGGGCATAGACCGAATTCTTGGAAAAATTGTTGCTGATGGCGAACAGTTTCGGATCTTCCGGATCGATCAGGTTGAAGTCAAAATCATCCCCTGAAAGGATATAGGCTATCTCTTCGTTCTGTGAAATGGTCGACAGGTTGTTACACAGGGTGGAAAGGTAGGATGCCTGGGTCTTTTCGGAACCTTCGGCCTTGAGATACGCACCGGCCATCATTTCCGCAACGAGGTTCTGCTGCAGGAATATGGACAGCTGCCTGGTAGAGGCGGTCATGATAAAGGCCATGATATGGGGCAGCGTGCAATACTCGGGAAATTCATCCCAAAAGCGGAAGGCCACCCCGCGCAGGATGCCCAATCCCCCGGCCACCCATTCATTCTGCTTTTCTCCCTTGGGAAGCAGTGCGAGCAGGACATCTTCCATGAGCTGCATCAGCTCGGTACGGTCCTTTACCACCTTGAGCGGGTTGAACCGGTATGAACGTTCCGGCTTGTCGAAACTCACGTAGTAAAACTTGTGCGGGTAACCGTACTTCTTTGTCAGGTTATAGGCCGTCTGCGTGTAGTCCACGTCCTTAAAATCGTAGATGAACCCTGCGAAGCCCAGCCTGATATATTCCTCCAGCAGCCATTTGCCGATACTCTTTGTCTTTCCCGAACCGGCCCCTCCATAGACCAGGAAATTGGAATAATAGTAATAGAATTCCAGATGGCGGTATGGAACCCCGGAAATGACGGGCAACCTGATCGGAGACTTGTTCTCTTTCCGTCCTGAAGGCTTGAGATGTTCCCATGCGGTGGAGAAAGCGAATATGGCCACCGAACCGCAGGCCGGCCATAATGCGTATGCGGGAAAGAACAGGTATGCCATGAAGGTCTCGCCCGCTATGCATATAAGAAAGACAGGCAGGTTGACATACCATTTCCGGCTCAGGGTGCAAACTCCCGTCACCAGGCAGGCCAGTGCCAGAATAATAAGCTTGATATAAGGAATAAGATTCTCCATAACAATTTACTTTAATGATTTACTTCAATAATCTGATTACTTTAATTTGATTGATATACGATTTACTCTTTAAGTATTTATATGTGTCATACTACATTTCCGTCTGGAAAGCCCTGTTCCTGCCCCTGGTTATTTCCAGGCACCTGAGAGTATATCCGGATGGGGCTTTGAACAGCATGAACGGCTTTTCACAACCCGGCAGGCGTGTAGGCTGCCCCCGGAGCAAAGAGATCCACCTGGCGGGAGAGAGTTTCCCGGGATCTACTCCGGATCCGCGGAGAATATCCAGCATCGGCTTCGTGTCATAGGGTATGCCCCCCACATACAGGCTGATTTTATCTGAGGAAATGGTAAACTCCCTGTTTCCCCAGGAAAAGGAACGCAGGGTCGTATGTCTGCCCTCCTGCAGGGGCCCGTCGAAAGAATCATTCTTATCCATATTCATAATCCAAATCTTATATTTCCATTTCTGCCGTTTTGATACTCCGGAGAGCCGGAGCGGTTATCTTCAGTCCATATCCGGCCGGTTCCTTTACGGTCATAAGCATCCTGCCGTCGGGAAGCGCTATTCCTTTACCGCTGAAAAGAGATTTCCATTCCTCCGGACTGAGGGAGGACGGCTCCAGCCCGGCCCTCTTCATCTCCTTCAGGAACGGTGTGACATCCCGGACTCCGTCTTTACTTCTGAGAGATCCGGCGGTATATCCGGGGGTAAGCTCAAGTTCTCCTTTCGGGGTCTGTATCTTTTCCGGTATGCGGGTGGCCGCCGTTCTCTTCAGGTTTTCCCGGCTGGCCGCGAGCAGACCCTTCAGCTCCCTGTCATCAACCTCGATGCTGAAACCTAACTTCCGCAGAAGGTTCCTGAAGGCAAGGCGGATCTTGTCCCATACACGGGCATCCGTCCCGCTTTCAGCCATTTGTGCCAGGTATTCTTCCGTAGCGGTACGTATATCCATTTTTCCCGTACCGGCCAGCCGGATAATCTCCCCGCGCACCTTTTCCCCGCATCCGGCGAAGATGTCATCCAGGAACGCGTCCATATGCTTCCGCCCGGCCAGTCTGCGCAAGCCGTAATGCCCCACTCCTTCGTGCAGCAGGGTACGCTCGATATCCTCCTTGCCGCGCGCTTTGGGCAGGTACAGGCAGATACGGTCCGAAGGGATGTCATACCAGCCCCTTATATCCTTCCCGCCCGCAATAAGGGCACGTACTTTGGGAGAATCCACCTCGCCGATGGAATGGATGATGTTCACGGGGATGTGCTGTTTGCGGGCCAGGAAAACGGCATGGCGGGAGAGTTCCGCCATCCGTTCATCGGAAAGGAAAACCTGCCCGCTTGCTGTACAGGCAGGAGTGAAGGCTCCCGTCCCACCCGCAAGCCGGAACCGTACACCTTTAATTTCCGACGCCAGTTTCACAGCCTCGTTTCTCGAGGATTCATCCTTGGGTTTATAAACAAACACTTGCAGCCCGCTTTCACGGACCGCTTTGGAAACGTCTTCACTTACATTCTCCGGCACGACCGCTGCTACAAATTCATTCAAATAGACCGGACGCTCGAATTTGGTCTCAAAATACATGGCGGGATATTCATTTTGTATGGCATCAACCATCTCTTTAAGTTGCCGTACATCCTCCCCGGTAAGTTCCACCCCGTACTCACGTTTGGCAAAACTCCCGGGATCAGGTTTCAGCGCGATATCCCCCACACGGTAAAGGCCGGTATCATCAAAGGTGCCGCCGCCCGGGTTAAGCTTGATTCCCAGATTAAAATAGACCTCCTGCCATTTGTCCCTGAATGCCTCCAGATCACTATGGTCAGTGGTCAGTCTTCCTTTCTGCCGGCGAATACCGTCCAGTGTGCCGACCGGCTTCATAAGAGCGGCCGCGAATTCAGAGAAGGAGCCTCCCCAGCCGGTTGCGGCGGCCAGGCCCTGCCGTTTCATTAACCCGGAGACATTCTCCAGGGTATGGGGAAGATAGATCCTGATACCATCCGGAGTATAACCTTTGAAAAGTACCTCCTTGATACCGTATTTGTCCGCAAGGCTTTCCTTCCACTCCGCATACTGCCTGCTCAGCGCTTCCGATCCGTCGATCTTATCCAAGGCATCCTGCAGGGTATGGTAGGTATCAACACTGCCGGCCTGGCGGATATCTGCCTTCACCCTGTCATAGAAGTCTTGTACGGAACTGTATTCATAGCCCCTTTCTTCTATATCATTCAGCTTCTGGACCGCTTTTCTGTAAGCCAAACCTTTTTGTTTTTGTTCCGGGAACGCTTGTATTTTATCCTGTAATACCCGTTTCCTTGTTTCGATATAATCTTTGAATTTTGTCTGATCACCACCGAAATTCTCTTCTATATAAACCTCCAACAGGGCCGTGTTGCGTTCATCATAGTCATCGAGCGCGTCGATGGCGGATATCCGGTTCCGCAGATGTTCCCCAAAGAGCGGCTCTATCTTCCTGAATTCGGGTGCCTCGCCTCTTTCATATAAAAACTGATAAGCGAACGCACTCCCCTCGTCGCGCCCGTCCATGTAGCTGTTCCAGGCACTGCGTACATTCGGTTGCATCTCTTGCGGCAGCCTGGAAATGGCATCCCGGACACGCCCGCTGCCGTCACCGGAAAACTGCCTTTCTATTTGCGGATAGACGGGGGTCCACGCGTCTCCGCTGAATGTTCCGGCATTCCTTCCGGTACGTTTGTCAATCATGGAAGAAGGGAGTATCAGGGAGATCTCGCCGTATCCTTCATGTGACTGCCTGGCTATATCGATCACGGCGGCGCTGGGATTGGCAAGTCCCCCAAGTTTCAAGGCTTTAAGCAACTTCTCCTCAGTGATATTATGCAGGCCTACCAAAGACTTGCCGCCGTCTTTTCCTTTGACCTCACGAAAGAGTATATCACCATTCTCTTTTTTGAACGCTTCCATTACTTTTTCATCAGCGGCATTCAATGCTGCAACGGCTTCTTCTTTCATCTTCATGAGTGTTTTATCTTTTTTCATTGCCTCCCTCTCCTTCAGTCCTTCCGGAGATCTTGTCTGTGCGGAAACGGTCGCTTGTGTAGGATAATTCTCTGCGATATAATCAAGAATCCTGTCCTGCCATTCCTGTTCCGTATCCTCCAGCTTATCACGGAGGGCAGCTAAGACGGCAGGAATATTGTCATCGCGGACCGTTTCCGTTTTCATACTCCTGTAACCGGTAAAGGAGGCGGGGGCGCCATGATGGACTTCCCGAAAACGTATGTCGTTGTTGCCCGGTGAAAAAACGCCTGTGTTCCGTTCGGAATATAAATATTTACCGGATGCCTTCAATTGGTTTGGAGCGAATACAGCCATATATTGAACACCTTCATCCAAGGCATGGATGGCGTCATATCCCCGTGACCGGATGATTTCCTGCATGGAAGGTGTCTCAACCACACGCCATGAATTTCCCCCTTCCAATATCTTTTCCGCCTCTTCCCGGGAAACGGGAACTTCCATGCCAAGATAGAAATCATAGGCCGTGAGCTGTCCTTTCAATGCGTCCAGGACATCTTTTACGGCATTTGGATTCTTTACGTCAAATGGTTTCCCGGCATTGACGAAGAGGTCATACACATAACTGTCTGTGGTCCACTGCTCCCTGCCGTCTTCACTGTCCGGGATGCTCATGCTGCGCGTTTCACCGATACTTCTGGCTTTTTCTTCCGTCAAAGAGGTAAAGATCAGTCCATTGTATGCACCACCCCTGAACGTATGGAAAGGTGCGTTAATTGTTTGAATCTCCCAATCATCGGCAATTCTGAATTTACTCCTGTCAGCCGCCTGATCCCGTGAAATCGGAGTGCCATGATACACCACCAGAGGCTCCCCATTGGCATCTCTGACCTTGGATGCTTCATCCGGATTGTTCTCCCAATCCCCGAACCACTCCCTGAATGCCCGGGTACGTACCTGTGCCCACTGCTTTTCATTCAGGTTGGTTGCCTGCCCGTTCGGGGCTTTCATGTAACTGCCTTCCGCCTTACTGCGGGCTATGACAGCCTGCTCCTCGGTTGTGAAAAGATATTCGGATATTTGTTCCATTCCATGAAAGAATAAGTATGTTACTTGATTGGTCATTAAAGAGAAATACTTGTTTACTTAAGCAGGACTCAAGTAAACAAGTAAATTCAAAAAATATGTTTTTATTGGTCGTACATTGGTACGTTACATATCGGCACTGGCCTGCCGGGTCAGGCTGTTGACCGTATTCACAGCTTTTACCGCATACCCGACCGGGGTCTTGGTAAGCATGAAGGAGGCTCCCTTTGCGGCCGGCTTGGACGCTCCGGATATAAGGGAGGGCCGGATGGCCTTTCCATTCATCAGGGAGTGCCACTCTTCAGCTTTCATGGCTTCCACCTTGACTCCCTTCCCGCGAAGGTCCTTGAGGATACTCTCCACCTCACATCCTTTCTTTTCAGGGATGGCAGATGAATTGAATTCCTCTAAAGCCTTGATGAGTTTTTTATCCCTGTTTTTAACCTGCGGGATTTCCTGGATTTCCCGAAGGTCCTTATCCAACTTCTCTATTGCCGCCTTTATCTGCCTGGCGGAAGGTTTTCGCGTGGATTGCGTACTCTGTTCGGTCTTTTTTCTGGGTGTGCGCCGTGTTGCGGAAGATTCCGGCGCTTCGGATGACGGCTCCGCTTCCCGGTCCGCCGGCTTCTCCTGCTTCTCCAGCTTCAGCCCGTACATCTCTTCGGCCTGTTTCCTGACTGCCTCTGAAGGAGAGCTGATAAGCGCAGCCGCCTCCCTGTCGGCATGCAGGACGGAGAACTGGACTTTCTCCGTAGGATTTTCAATATACCGTATATTCAATGGATTGCTTCTGACGGCAGCCAGTTGTACCACCTCCGAGGGTTCGGACACATACCTGATGGTTTCTCCTTTGGCTTGGACTGCCGCCAACTGTACGGTATCTGCCGGGGACTTGATGTGCCGCAGGGTATCCGCGTTGCCTTGAATAGCCATATGCTGTACTTTCACCGTAGGTGATTCAATGTGGCGGATGTATTCAGGGTTCTTCTGGACCGCCGCCAGTTGTACCTTCTCGGCCGGTTCTTTGATGGAGGCGATATGTGCCGGATCTTTCAGGACAGCCATTAACTGTACCTTTACCGCAGGCTTGCTTATCAGGGAGATACATTCAGCCCTCCTTTCAACGGCTGTCAATTGTGCTTTTTCCGTTAGATTGGAAATAAAGCCGATGTAGGCCGGCCTGCTCCTGATAACGGAGAGCTGCACCCTCTCACCGGGCGAA
>ENA-OXNW01000185-OXNW01000185.1-human-gut-metagenome-genome-assembly--contig:-NODE-185-length-18543-cov-14.0265_pt1 | contig 18543 bp, 17 predicted proteins | sample MGYA00249743_ERZ652495 | MGnify/ENA primary metagenome ERZ652495 (study PRJEB26925, sample SAMN05826958) | human gut metagenome | biome: ENVO:2100002; feature: ENVO:00000062; material: ENVO:00002003... | reverse complement strand
TTTTTCAACTTTTTTCAAATTCTTTTTTCGATGTGTCCCTCAAGCTTTTTAGCTCTCGGTTTGTTTGTCTCTCTCGGAGAGAGCTTTTATATCATATCATATACAGCCCCTCTTGTCAAGCCTTTTTTTTGCTTTTGGATAACTGCACAGCGTCATAGCATTTCTTGTCGAATTTTAGCGACAGGGTGCACAAATAGTTTAGCATTATCAGACCTTTACAACTAATTACACACTCTTCTATACCTCATTCACTCTTAAATACTTACACTTAATATATTATATTTGCCTCTACTTATATACTTCCCTACTATACTCACCATTTGCCATTTACATAGTCTATCCTCACCAAAGCTGAATATACATATAACATACATTATATCCCCTGCCTGATATCCGCTCACCTCTCAGCAGCTTATACTATATGATATATTCTCTCATTCATGTGGCCGTCAGATACCATCACCCGTTGTTTTACCTTTTTCTTTTCATTATATGTACTTATCCCCCCAAAAAAACAGGCGTTTGTATATATTGACCAATCAATATGTTAGATTAGTCGAATTTATACTTCAAATCTCCAAAAATTAGCATATGATAACAAAAGGTCTTGACATACGACAAAATCGGGTGTATTATATATTACGGTTAGTGAAAGCTAACCATATTAAATGACATTAAGTTAGCTTAATCTAACTTAATAAATAAGGCGGAGGAAGATATGATGCCGTTAACTTTAGCAACTGCAGGAGAAGAAAACATCATTAAAAAAGTAGGCGGAAATCCCGAGACAAGAAAGTTCCTTGAGAACCTTGGCTTTGTTGCAGGCGGAACCGTTACCGTTATTAGCGAGATAAGCGGCAACGTTATCGTCAACGTCAAGGAATCAAGAGTAGCCGTTTCAAAGGAAATGGCAAGCAAGATCATGGTATAATAAGGAGGAGGTTTTATAATGACACTCAAAGAAGCAAAGATCGGTTCAACAGTCACTGTAAAGAAGCTGACAGGCGAGGGCGCTGTAAAGCGCAGAATTATGGATATGGGTATCACCAAGGGTACCGAGATCTATATACGTAAGGTAGCTCCCCTGGGCGATCCCATTGAGGTAACCGTCCGTGGATATGAGCTTTCGCTCAGAAAAGCTGATGCTGAAATGATCGAGATCGGCTGAGCCGTTTCGATTTTAGCATAGGCATAAGTTAGCGTACTCAAACTTTATTGAAAGGATCTATGATATGGAAATTAAAATCGCACTTGCGGGTAACCCTAACGCAGGTAAAACCACACTGTTCAATGCGCTGACAGGTTCAAACCAGTTCGTAGGTAACTGGCCCGGCGTAACAGTTGAAAAGAAAGAGGGAAAACTCAAGGGTCATAAGGACGTTGTTATCACTGACCTTCCCGGTATCTACTCTCTTTCCCCTTACACTCTTGAAGAAGTAGTTGCAAGAAACTACCTCATCACCGAGCGCCCCAACGCTATCCTCAATATTATTGACGGTACTAACCTGGAGCGTAACCTTTACCTCACCACTCAGCTGGTTGAGCTTGGAATCCCCGTTGTATGCGCTATCAACATGATGGACGTTGTCCGCAAGAACGGCGACAAGATCAACACCGATCAGCTTGCCAAGGAGCTTGGCTGCAAGGTCGTTGAGATATCCGCTCTGAAGGGCACAGGAATCAACGAGGCTGCCGAAGAGGCTATCAAGGCTGCTGAGTCCAAGGTTCCCATGATCCCCCAGCACAGCTTCTGCGGCTGCGTTGAACACGCTATCGCTCATATTGAAGAAGCTGTTCTCCACGATATCCCCGAGGAGCAGCAGAGATGGTACGCCATCAAGATTTTTGAGCGTGATGATAAGGTTCTTGAAAAGCTCAACATTCCCGCTGACAAGAGAGAACACATTGAGCAGGATATCGCTGCTGCCGAAAAGGAAATGGACGATGACAGTGAGAGCATCATCACCAACGAGCGTTACATCTACATCGCTTCCATTATTAAGGACTGCCTCAAGAAGAAGAACAAGGGTGAGCTTACCGTTTCCGATAAGATCGATAAGATCGTTACAAACAGAATCCTCGGTCTTCCTATTTTCGCAGTTGTAATGTTCCTGGTTTACTACATCGCAATGGTAACAGTCGGAGCTTCCGCAACAGACTGGGCTAACGACGGTCTCTTCGGCGACGGCTGGCACCTCCTCGGAATAGGCACAGGCGCTTATGAAGAAGCTGCTGAGGAATACGGTGATTCCCCCGCTATCATTGAAGCATTCATTGAAAAGGCTCAGGAAAACGGCACCGATACAGCCGATATCGAAGATGCTATTGATCCCGAATCCGAAACATTCAGCGTTGATGCAGCAGCTGCAAAGCTTTCCGAACTCACTGCAATGTTCACCGAAGCTGATACAGTTACATACACTGTAGAAGATGAAGAAACACTTGCTACAGAAGATGTTGAAGCAACAGGCGCTGATCTTGCAGATGCTGTTGACGCATTTGTTAAGTATAACTGCGCAGATCCCGATCCCGCTGATTACGGTGTATGGGTTCCCGGTATCCCCGTTCTCATCGGTGACGCAATCGAAGGCACACCCGATTGGCTCAACGGTCTTATCCTTGATGGTATCGTAGCCGGTGTTGGTGCAGTTCTCGGATTTGTACCTCAGATGTTGGTACTCTTCCTTCTCCTCGCATTCCTTGAGTCCTGCGGTTACATGGCTCGTATCGCATTCGTAATGGACAGAATCTTCAGAAAGTTCGGTCTTTCCGGTAAGTCCTTCATTCCTATGCTGGTAGGTGTAGGCTGCGGCGTTCCCGGTATCATGGCTTCCCGTACTATCGAAAACGAAAGAGACAGACGTATGACTGTCATGACCACAACCTTTATCCCCTGCGGTGCTAAGGTTCCTTTCATCTCCATGGTAGCAGGTGCTATCTTCGGCGGTTCTCCCTGGGTTGCAACCTCCGCATACTTCATCGGTGTTGCAGCAATCATCATCTCCGGTATCATGCTTAAGAAGACTAAGATGTTCTCCGGCGATCCTGCTCCCTTCGTTATGGAGCTTCCCGCATACCACCTTCCTACAGTAGGCAACCTCCTCAGATCCATGTGGGAGCGTGGCTGGTCCTTCATCAAGAAGGCAGGTACAGTGATCCTTCTTTCTACGATCTTTGTATGGTTCACCACTTACTTCGGCGTTGTTGACGGCACATTCCGTATGCTCAGTGAGGACGAGATCGACTTCAGTATCCTCGCAGCGATCGGCGGCGTATTCGCTTGGATCTTCAAACCTCTCGGCTGGGGCAACTGGCAGGCAGCCGTTGCATCTATCACAGGTCTCGTTGCAAAGGAGAACATCGTTGGTACAATGGGTATCCTTTACGGCGGCGGAGATGCTTCCACATATGATGCTATCGCAGCAGCCTTCACAAGCGTAAGCGGTTACTCCTTCCTGGTATTCAACCTTCTCTGCGCACCTTGCTTCGCTGCAATGGGTGCTATCAAGAGAGAGATGAACAACGGTAAGTGGACAGCATTTGCTATCACATATCAGTGCGGCTTTGCTTATGCAGTTGCTCTCTGCATCAACCAGATCGGCAACCTCTTCACAGGCAATGTAAATATCCTTGGTCTCATCGTTGCCATTGCGATCATCGTATTCATGATCTACATGCTCGTAAGACCTTATAAGGAAGCAACACGTCTTTCCGACAAGGTTAAGGCTTAATTAAAACTCGGTAATAACTGTAAGCGGGGACGGAGCTTCCGTCCCCGACTTTTAAAGGAGTGTTCGATATGGCAACAGTAATAGTTTTGCTTATACTTGCAGCTATCGTAGGACTTGCAGTCTGGTCTATCGTTAAGGATAAGAGGTCGGGCAAATCCACCTGCGGCAACAACTGCGCACACTGCGCAAGTGCAGGAATGTGCCATTCGGCTTCCAAACGCAAAAAATAACAATACCATAATACCCCCTAATTTATACTGATCTTCAATCAACCTACAGACAAATCCTCGGTTGAAATAAGCCCATTCTTCGTCAAGCTCCCTTGCCGGGCGGCAAGCCCGCCTGCGGTCGCTTTCCCAGACTGGTCTTATTTCATCTGTCGGCTTTGCCTATAGAGCGATTGAAGATTAGTATAAAACAGCAAGCCGCCGTATCATTAAGTTGATACGGTGGCTTGCTGTTTTGTGTGTATAAAAATTTATCTGTCCGCAAGGGCAGTGTATTCTCTGTGCTTGCTTACGCTCTTGTATGCGGGACGGATTATCTTTCCTGCGTTGGAAAGCTCCTCGATACGGTGAGCGCACCAGCCCGAAATACGTGCAATGGCAAAAAGCGGAGTATAAAGCTCGGGAGGAAGTCCCAGCATACTATATACAAATCCACTGTAGAAGTCGACATTTGCGGAAACTCCCTTGTAAATATGTCTTTCCTGAGAAATTACCTTGGGGGCAAGCTGCTCTACCATGTGATAAAGTCCCAGCTCCTTTCCCATGCCCTTTTCAGCAGCAAGCTTGTCAACAAAGCCTCTGAAAATATTTGCTCTGGGGTCGGAAATGGAATATACCGCATGACCCATACCATAGATAAGACCCGATTTATCAAAAGCGTCCTTTCTGAGAAGACGTGTAAGATAGCGTGCTACCTCTTCCTCGTCGGTCCAGTCGGAGATATTCGCCTTGAGATCCTCGAACATTGCCGTTACCTTTACATTTGCGCCGCCGTGCTTGGGACCCTTGAGGGAACCGAGAGCCGCAGCAACTGCAGAATAAGTATCGGTGCCAGAAGATGTTACAACGTGAGTGGTAAAGGTGGAGTTGTTTCCGCCGCCATGCTCCGCATGAAGCACCAGAGCAATATCCAGCACCTTTGCCTCCAGCTCGGTAAACTTGCTGTCGGGGCGGAGAAGATGAAGAATGTTCTGTGCCGTTGAATACTCAGCCACAGGCTGGTGGATTATGAAGCTCTCGCCGTCAAGATAATAGTTCTTGCACTGATAGCCGTAAACCGCAATAAGTGGCATAAGTGCGATAAGCTCCAGCGACTGCCTCAGCACGTTGGGGATAGATGTATCATTGGGATATTCGTCATATGAAAACAGGGTGAGAACTCCCCTTGCAATGCTGTTCATGATATCGCTGCTGGGGGATTTCATCATAATGTCACGCACAAAGGTGGTGGGAAGCTTTCTGTAGTCCGCAAGCAGGTCGCAGAACTCTTTCAGCTCGGCTTTATTGGGCAGCTTTCCGAAAAGGAGCAGATAAGTGGTCTCCTCGAAGCCAAATCTCTTATCCTTGCCGAAGCCATTGACCAGGTCATTTATGTTGTATCCTCTGTAAAAAAGCTTTCCGTCGCATGGGATCATCTCGTTATCCTCAATGGTATAGGAAACTATCTCGGATATTTCGGTAAGACCCGCCAGAACGCCCTTTCCGTTAATATCTCTCAGACCTCTTTTTACTTCATACTTGGAGTAAAGCTCAGGGTCGATGGCACCGTTGCTGACGCACATATCAGCCAGACGCTCGATCTGCGGAGTAACATTTGAGAAGCTGTAGTGTAAAGCCATTCGTTTCATCCTTTCTAAATACGGAGGCTCGTCTTTCGCCGTCCGATATCACATTGATATTATACTAGCACAATCTATTATAACATAAACGTTTGAAATTTACAAGACCGTAAATCAAACACAAGAAAAGTTTCATCAAATTATCACAAAAGCCAATACTCAAGCTAAATTTATTCATATTTATAGTATCTCAAAACTTTCAACAAATGTCTGTGAAAATATAATGAAATTATTGAAAATACTATTGCAACGGCGCATATAATTATGTTATAATAATATACGTGTATAAAATTTACTGCACACAGGAAAGGATCGGATGATTTATGAAAGGCGACCTTCACGTACATACTACTCTTTCCGACGGTTCATTGGGTGTTGAAGATGTCATTGCCCAGGCAAAGCGCATAGGGCTTGACTTTATATCCATTACCGACCACGACACAATGTCGTCGATCTCAAGGGCAAAGGTCCTGGGAGACCGATACGGAATACAGACCATTCCCGGCGTTGAGCTTACCGCATGGGACAAGACCCGTGGCAGAAAGGTGCATATCCTCTGCTATGCTCCCCAGAAGCCTGACAGACTGGAGGGTATCTGCCGCAGATGCAGCGAGATACGTCAGTCCTGCGCAAAGGAGACGGTGGAAAATGTCCTGAAGCTCTATCCCATAACTGCTGAGGATATCACAAAGCACGTTGTGGGCTCAAAAAGCATCTATAAGCAGCATATCCTTCATGCGCTTATCGAGTACGGCTATTCCAACCACTTCTACGGAAAGCTGGACGATGAGCTTTTCAACGAAAAAACGGGTTCCTGTATAGTTGAGCGTGAATATCCCGATATCAACTATGTGCTGGATCTTATCCATTCCGCAAGGGGCGCAGCGGTCATGGCTCACCCTGTGGTGTATGATTCACTTGAACTGCTGGACGATCTCGCCAAGGAGGGCAAAATCGACGGAGTTGAGGTGTTCCACTATTCAGCCAATGAGGAGCAGCAGGCAACACTGCTGGCAAAGGCAAATGAATATGACCTTATCGTAACAGGCGGCTCCGACTTCCACGGACTTTATAATATGAAGCCCACACCAATAGGGATGTACACCACCGACAAGGATAACATAGACCGAATCCTGAAGCTGTGCAACAAAAAATAAGTACTGAAAGGTGATAAAAATGACTGTAGAATATACACCCAAGGGCGTTTGTTCCAGAAAGATCGAAATTGATATCGAAAACGGTATCATCAACAAGGTTCGCTTCGTAGGCGGCTGCAACGGCAATACTCAGGGCATCTCCAAGCTCGTTGAGGGCATGAAGGCTGAGGACGTTATCTCCCGTCTCGAAGGCGTAAACTGCAACGGCAGAGGAACATCATGTCCCGACCAGCTTGCCAAGGCTCTTAAAGAAGCCATCAAGCAGGCAATGTAATGAGCATTTTAGCAAAAAGCACACCGTCACAGGTGTGCTTTCTTTTGATAGAACTGGTTCTGGTGCTGCTTTTCCTGCTGTTCCTGGCAGCGGCAGTATTCACAAAGCCAAACATCGGCAGCGCTGCGGGAATGTTTATCTGCGCCCTGCTGACGGTCATACTTGTAAAGCGCAGCGCATTTGTGAGCCTTATAAAAACTGCTTACAAGACACAGGCGGGAAAGGTGATAATAACCGCCATAGCCGCCCTTGCGGTAATAGGCGTTATAACGGCAATAGTCATATCCGTGCTGATGATAAGGGCAGCGAATAACCTGCCCGATGAGCCGACGACCGTAATAGTTCTCGGGTGCAGAGTAAAGGAAAACGGGCCGTCTCTTATGCTGCAAAAGCGCATTGACGCCGCTTATGATTATATGACCGAGAACGAAAACGTCATATGTATCGCCTCAGGCGGACAGGGCAGCGATGAGCCAATGTCCGAAGCTCAGACAATAAAAAATTCACTTGTGGAAAAGGGCATCTCCCCCGATAGGATAATCATGGAGGACAAGTCAGAAAATACGTTCCAGAATATAAGAAATTCCCTTGAAATATTTGACAGCATGGGAATGAGCCGAAAGGCAGTCATCATCACCAGCGAATTTCATCAGCTGCGTGCAAAAATGATAGCCTCAAAGCAAGGGCTTGAATGCTACAGTAAAAGCTCACCCACCTATCCCCCTCTGCTGCCCTCCTATTGGGTAAGGGAGTGGTTCGGCGTGCTGCACGAGCTTATAATAGGAAGAAAATAATACTGGGCTGTTGCACAAGATGCAGCAGTTCATTTTTTTAAAGCTTGTGTGGCACTAAACAAAAAAATCTGCACAAATAAGCACAAAGGTAAAGGGTTTAGGTCAAGCCTTTTTCCCGAAAGGCTTGCAGGTTTCCAAAGGGCGGAGCCATTTGGTCGCTGTCCGCAGACAGCGAAATCTTTTCACTTGCAATATGAATGATTAAAACGTTATCCGACTGAATAAAAAGTCCTAAAGCCGCCTGCACTGAAAATTAAAAATCACGCTAAACAAATATTTTATCTTTAATATACCAAAATCTTTTTTTGCAGGCGGCTTGAAACTGAGAGCAATTTCGCAGAAATTGCGTTTCAGTTTCCGCCGTAAGGCGCAGGTACGGACAAATAAAAAAATTTCACTCGCACAGCATCATAACACAAAAGGCTGCGCAGCATAACGCTGCAGCAGCCATATTTTTATCTTGACAGCCTTGTTTTTAAATGCTATAATGAAAATTAAAAGCTGTATATCAACAAAGATATACAGATCTACATGATATATCATACCACATTTCAAGCAATTTTTCAATTAGCATTTCAAACAAAACAAGGAGACTGATATTGTGTATCTTCTACAACTGAATAACAAAACAAAGCTTGCCAAAACCGCCGATGATATTTTATCCCTGTCGCAAAGATATTCAGAAATAACCCTTACCCCAAAGGAAGCATATGAGCTGGCAGCCGCCGAGGCTTCTGCTTATAATGACAGTGGACGTGTATTTTTCGGCGAAAGTGTCCTCCCAATAATGATATCCTCATTTTCACAAAGCAGCTATCTTCCCAAAGAGCAAGCGGATTTTTTCGCTGAGCTTGCGGAGATATTCGCCTATATGAAAAATGAGACCCACGATAATTTGTCCGACAGAGCCGTAATAGCCAAAATGTACGCATTATGGGAGCAAAAAAGCGGAGGAAGCCTTGAAATGCTCCGCTCACTTATCGAGGAGGGACTATGAGCAACGAAATAGTATCCGGAAAATTTGGCAGCCTTTCCCCCGAAAACTACACAATGGAGCTTATAAGCCTCTGCATCGAAAGCGGTATGCTGAACACCGCCAAACAGCTTGAAATAAAAAAAGCCCTTGAAAACGAATTTACCGAAACAGCCATACAGTTCACCCGCAGTCAAAGCGGAAGCATATCCGAAAGCAGGGCACAGATGCTTGCTTCTTCCGTGTTATATCGCTCGGACGTGTATCTGCTCAGCCTGCGCTCCCACGAAAAAGCCGCAAGTGCCCTTGTAAATATGCCCATGAGCAGCATATTGAAGCAAGGCTCAGTGGAAATTCTCAGGCTTTTTGAGGAAAGCATGAAAATATTTCGCACAGTTTGACGGCGCAGGCTGCCCATGTAATATAGACTATCCCCTGCTGGGTCAAAACGCCTGCGACAGCAAGCTTAAAGGTGTAATGTTCATCTGCGATTATTACCGCTGCATTTGTCTTGAAAACAAACTCTGCCGCCTTTTCAGCGAAGCCGATATTATCCGCCTGCTTGAATCCTACGCCCATGACCGTAATGACAACTACAGGCAAATGTACCTGAACATTGCCGAGGTAATTGCGGATAACCTTCTTGGCAGAGCAATTATTGGGAAGCCGTTAGCCCTTGAGCTGACGGAAAATGACGTTAAGGACATCGAAAGCCGCTGCAAGGGTCTGACGGCTGACAGCATAACATCGCTGCTGGAAAAAGGTCTGTCAGCATATTACAAAGCCATAAGCTCCCCGCCTCTTTATATGTATCTGCGGCAGTATGCTCCCGCATTTGCCATTCGGCTTGGCAGCACCGTTCAATCAGGCGGCACAGCGGGAGTTTTTACCGTAATCAAAGCTTGACAAAATCGCCGTTACATTATATACTGAGAAAAAACTTATCTATGGTGATAATATGCGTATATTTTACAGCACATCAGCGCAGCTGCGCTTTTTTTCCTGCGGAAATTTTGTGAGCCGTGAGACTTTTACACACCAGCGGCGCACGCTTAACTGCTGCGTTCTTATCCTCGTTACCGAGGGCACGCTGAACATAACATCGGGCGGAAAGGAATATGCCGTTTCCAAGGGCGAATATATCCTGCTCCCCGCCGATGAGGAGCATTTCGGACACGCACCCTCCGACGGCAGGCTGTCCTATCTTTGGGCGCACTTCAAGCCCATTGTCCCCTTTGAAATATATGAGAGCGGCGTGACGGAAAGCTTTGAAATAGCTATCCCCGAATATGGCAGTGTCCCCAACAGCCGCTGTGAGATGCTTTTCAGGCAGCTTCTGGATTTTTCCCGCCGTGAGGATCTTTACAGCGAGGCTCTCCCTGCCTGCTCCATGTCTCTGCTGCTTATGGAGCTTACACAGGAGCATATCGACGGCGTAAACGGCAGCCGATCAAGCATCTCCCCCGTCATAGCTTCCGCCCGTGAATGGATAAAATCCAACTGCCACAGGCAGCTTTCCGCCTCGGATATTGCAGCAGAATTTCACTACAACACCGAATATTTTTCCGCACTTTTCAAAAAGGAAACAGGTATGCCCCTTATAGGCTTCCTTAACAAATGCCGCATTGAAGTCGCAAAAAATCTACTGTCCTCGGAAAATGTAAGCATAAAAGAAGCCGCATTTTCATGCGGCTTCAACGACGAAAAATATTTTATGAAAATGTTCCGAAAGCACGAGGGCATGACCCCCATGCAGTACAAAAATTACTTCTTGGTAAAGTAAACTGTGTATGTCTCGTCGGTAACATCGTAAAGGGGCTTGAAGGTGATGTTCACAGGCTGACCCTTTGTGCGGTAGAAATTCTGCTTCCAGGGGAATGTGCCGTAGGTGTGCTCTGTCTGCCATGTGAATACATTGTCGGGATCGTCCGCTCCCACAAGTCCGCAGTCCTTGTCGATGATACCCGCAAGAACGATAGGACCGTCAACAGCCGCAGCCATTTCGGGCATATCGGGCAGGGACTCCATAACTATTCCGTTGGGGAAGAATATCTGAACCATGTCGCTGTTCCATTCGGCAGTAATGTTCAGGTATCCGTCGGCAATGTCAAGGCTCTCGGGCTTTTTGCCGTTGATCTCCACCTCAGGTTCACCCTTTGCCCATGCGGGTATTCTGAAAGCAACGGTAAACTTCTCGGGAGAAGCGGTCTTTACGATGAATTTCAGCAGCCATCTTGACATCTGACCGTCATCATGCTCATCAAAGAAAGCCTGATCGTTATAGTACTTCATGCCCGTGGTCTGCTCAATGGAAATGCTGTTGCCATTATGGTCAAACTCATATTTTGAGGGGATATACTGGCTTACGATAAGCTTATTGCTATCCTCATCTCTGTAATAAATAAGCTCGGGGTACAATGCCTGCGCCTGCACCATGGTTCCATGGCAGCACCAGAAGTCGTGGGTCTTGCTGCCCCATTTCTTTTTGCTTCCCGCAGCAAGAGGCAGGAAGTATGTGGGCATACCTGTAACTGCATTCTGCTGAGCAAGGAAGCCGTTGTAAAGGCTGCGCTCTATGTAATCTGCATATTTCTTGTCGCCTGTCCACTTGAAGAGGTAGGAAGCAACTCTTACCATATTATAAACTGTGCAGAACTCCTGATTTGTCTCGCCGAGGAAATGTCCCTGCATATAAGGAGGAACCCAGAATTCGCCTGCATTCTGTCCGCCGGTGCAGTACATTCCACGGTCGGTAACTGCAAACTTCCAGAAACGCTCAGCCAGGTCTCTCCATTTTTCGTCGCCTGTTACCTCATAAAGCTTTTCAGCGCCGTGGATAAAGGGAATGCTTGCATTTGCGTGGCAGTTGGAAAGAGGATCCTTGCCTGCCGCAAGATTTCCGAAAAGTCCGGGATCCCAGTATCTCCGGGCAAGGGTCATGTACTTTTCGTTCTTGGTTATCTCGTAAAGTGAAGCCCATACCTCCAGCATACCTGCTTCCTCGCCGCTGTAAACAGCGTGGGGATTAACGCTCTGCATAGCCTCAGTCCAGCGGAGATACCAGTCAGCCAGGTGGTCGATTATCTCTATTGCCTGCTCATTGCCTGCATAGGTGTAAGCGTGCATAAGTCCCATTATGGTCTTGTGCATAACATACTGAGGAGACCAGATGTACTGTCTCTTTGCAAGCTTGTCAAAGTATTTTTCGGGGATAGAGCCTATCCACTCGCCGCCGTTGAGCTGCTGGCAGCGTGCAAGCTCGGAGATTATCTTGTCAAGCTTTACTTTCAGTTCTGCGTCATGGTCATATGCCACATAGTAGGCAGCAGCGGAGAGCCAGTGACCAAGGAAATGACCTCTCAGCTGGCAGGTGGGAGCTTCCCAGCCCCAGTGGAGGTTTGCCTTTGCAGGGTCATCCACTACCTGCAGACCGGGGATAATTATTCCTGCCTCAAGGTAGAAGTTCTGGAGCAGGCACTGCGAATCCAGTCCTATAAGATAAGCACAGTTAAGGGACATTCTCTCACGGAACACGCCGGGGAGAACGGTAACATTTTCTTTATATGCGGTCTTTAACATACCAAGCAGCTCCTTTGATGTGATTTTCATTGACATCATTATAGCATATAATTTGGGATTTGTCGGTAGATAAAACCGCATATAAGGTCAACATTTTTACCTGTCTTTATCTGATAAAGTACGAAACGAACACAATGATTATCATTGCGGGAGAGAGATATTTTATCATAACATCAAACACTCCCGCCAGCCTGAAGGGATATCTTCCGTCGGAGGATATCTCCCGCTCCATATTCTTTCTCCCCCATATCCGCCCCGCAAGAATACAGAGGAAAAAGCCTCCCAGCGGCATTATTATCTGGTCGGAAAGGAAAACAAACAGTTCAAACACCGTCAGCCCGAAGATCCTTACGTCAGACAGCACACCGTAGGAAAGGGAAGCAGGCACGCACAGCAGACCTATTATAATGACAGGTATAACCGTGGCTTTCAACCGTGAAAGCCCATAACGCTCGGTGAGGAACGAAACTATAGTTTCCAGCAGAGAAATTGAAGAGGTTATCGCCGCAAAAAGCACAAGTGCAAAGAACACCGTTCCCGCAATACGCCCATAGCTCAGTCCACCGAACACCGCCGTCAGGGTGGAGAAGATAAGCCCCGCTCCCTCGTCAGGCTCCAGCCCCATGGCAAACACCGCAGGAAGCACGGTAAGTCCGCTTATCATGGCAATAGCTGTGTCAATGGTGACGATTATCCATGTGCTGCGGCTCAGGTCGTTGTCCTTTTCAAGATAGCTGCCGTAGGTTATAAGAGTGCCCATTCCCAGCGACAATGAGAAAAACACCTGTCCCATGGCTTTAACAACAATGTCAGCCACATCGCCGAAGCTGCTTATCTTTGAAAAGTCAGGCATAAGTAAGAACTTCACGCCCTCCGCCGCCCCGTTCAGGGTCAGGGAATATATCATCAGCCCCACAAGGAACACCAGCAGCAGCGGCAAAAGCACCGACGACACCTTTTCAATGCCCTTTGATACGCCGAATACTACTATAATGCCGTTTATCAGCAGAAAAGCCGTCTGCCATACAACAGGCTCCGCCGCCATAGTGCTGTATTCTGAGAAATATGAGGGCAATGGGATATTCCCCGAAGCTGTGCTGAAAAGGTATTTCATCACCCAGCCGCCGACGGTGCAGTAATAGGCAAGCACCGCCGCAGAGCCTGCTACGCCGAAGCCTCCCGCAAAGCCCCAGCCCTTTTTTATCTTTTCGCAGGCATCTACCGCATTGCTTCCGCCGTGCCTGCCCACAGAAAGCTCCGTCAGCAGAATGGGATAGCCCAGCACCAGCACAAAGAAAATATACACAGCAAGGAACAATGCTCCTCCGCCTGTGCCGCAGACATAGGGGAACTTCCAGATATTTCCCAGTCCCACCGCCGAACCTGCGGCGCTCATTATGAAGCCAAAGCCCGTTGACCATTTGTCTCTGCCGCTTCCGCTGACATTTTTGCTCATACGATCATTCCTTTGCTGTAACATTCAACAGCTATTTTTCCCCATACATAGCCGTTTATCCATTGTCGCCCGAAAACGTGGCAAAAATAATTATTATAAAAATGTTAAATCTGAATTTTACCTATTCCTATGAAAAACAAAATGTGGTATAATAGTCAAAGCAGCGCCGAAAGAGATAGTAACGGCGTATATCAAACCGCATTTATCATTTATATAGGAGAGCATGAATATAATGGATGATTTCATTAAGGCAAAGAAAGCCGCACTGGAAAAGTATTTTGAAAAAATGAACGATAAGCAGAGGGAAGCTGTTTTCGCCATCAAAGGCCCCGTACTTATCCTTGCAGGCGCAGGAAGCGGAAAGACTACCGTTCTTGTCAACCGTATCGCAAACATGGTCCTGTTCGGAAACGCTTATCAGGACGAGGAAGCATATGCGGCTCTTTCCGATGACGACATTGCGTTTTTGAATAATTATAACGGCGAAAGGGACGAGGCAACCGTTTCAAGACTTGCCGAGATAGTTGCTTCCGACCCCGTAAAGCCATGGAACATACTTGCAATCACCTTTACAAACAAGGCTGCGGGTGAGCTTAAAGAAAGACTTGCAAAGATGCTGGGCGAGGAACAGGGCGGTCAGGTAAACGCCTCCACATTCCACTCTGCCTGCGTGCGCATACTCAGAAGAGAGATCGACAAGCTGGGCTATGCTTCTGGCTTCACAATCTACGACAGCGATGACAGCCAGAGACTTATCAAGACCTGCATGGAAGCTCTTGACATTTCCGATAAGGCATTCCCTCCAAAGGCAGTGGCTGCGGCAATATCCTCCGCAAAGGATAAGCTCATCACTCCCGCCGCTTTTGAAGAAGAGTCAGCCGGAGACTACAGAAAGGTCACTCTCGCAAAGATATACAAGGAATATCAGACCCGTCTTAAAGAGGCAAATGCCCTTGATTTTGACGATATCATCATGCTGACCGTTCAGCTGTTCGAGTCTCAGCCAGATGTGCTGGATCATTACAGAAATCTGTACAAGTACATCATGGTCGATGAGTATCAGGACACCAACACCGCTCAGTACCGCCTTGTTTCCCTGCTTTCGGAGAAGAGCGGAAACCTCTGCGTTGTAGGTGATGATGACCAGTCCATCTACCGTTTCAGAGGCGCTACAATCGAAAATATCCTGTCATTTGAGCAGCAGTTCGAGGGCTGCCACGTTATCAGACTGGAGCAGAACTACCGTTCCACCCAGAATATACTTAACGCCGCAAACTCCGTTATCGCAAACAATATGAGCAGAAAGCCCAAGTCCCTGTGGACAGATCTGGGCGAGGGCGAAAAGATAACAGTTTACAAGGCTTCCGACGAGGCTGCCGAGTCCAAGTTCGTTGCAACTACTATAATGAACGGCGTAAAGGACGGCAGAAAATACAGCGACTTTGCGGTTCTCTACAGAATGAACGCACAGTCAAACTCACTTGAAAAAGCATTTTCCGCACAGTCTATCCCCTACCGTGTTATCGGCGGTATGAGGTTCTATGACCGCAAGGAAATAAAGGATATCGTTGCATATCTCTCCGTTATCAACAACCCCGATGATATGCTCCGCTTCAAGAGAATAGTAAACGAGCCGAAGAGAGGCATCGGCGACAGCACGCTTTCAATGATAGAGCAGATCTCCATTGACCTGAAGCTGTCACCCATTGATGTAATGAAGAACTCCGAGAGCTATGCTCCCCTGAGCAAAAAGTCCGCTTCCCTTGTAAAGGCTTCCGAGATATTCACCCACCTGAAAGAAGCTGCCGACAAGCTTCCTCTTGACAAGCTGTTTGACGCAGTTATCGAGAAAACAGGCTATGCTACCATGCTCAAGGGTCAGGGCGATGAGGGTCTCACCCGTCTCGAAAACATCGAGGAACTTAAATCCAACATTGCCACATATATGCAGGCAAAGTCCGAAGCAGGCGAAGAGGCTACACTTTCCGGATTCCTGGAGGAAATTTCCCTCTACACCGATATCGACAAGCTTTCCGCAGATGATGACGCAGTTTGCCTTATGACTATGCACTCCGCAAAGGGACTGGAGTTCCCCATAGTGTTCATCGTAGGCATGGAGGACGGCATATTCCCTCCTATCCGCACCATGGACAATCCCGAGGAGCTTGAAGAAGAGCGCAGACTGGCATACGTGGGCATCACCCGTGCAAAGGAAAAGCTGTACATCACCCACGCTCAGCAGAGAATGCTGTTCGGTTCCACCCAGCGCAACTTCCAGTCCAAGTTCATCAAGGAGATAGACAAGGACTGCATCGACAGAGTTGACGGAACCGTAAAGACCACAAAGAAAAAGGACGATGACATCATCACCGCTCCCGTTTACACATACACTCTCCAGAGCCAGCTGGCAAACAAGAAAATGGAGTCCGCCAAGAAGGCAGCCGCCGTTGACTACACCGCAGGCGAGAGAGTAAAGCACAACGTTTTCGGCGAGGGAACCGTTATCTCCTCCAAGCCCATGGGCAACGACCATATGCTTGAAATTGCATTTGATTCAGTCGGAACCAAGAAGATCATGGCAAACTTTGCTAAGATAGTAAAGATATCATAAGCGAATATAACAAAAGAGGGCTGCTGCGGTTTAACACTGCGGCAGCCCTCTTTTCGTTCTATACCGCAAATTCCTTGACTTTTAAGGCAAACCATGCTATGATAAAATCAGAATAATGCGGCATATGTCATGGGGATCTGCCGCAAATATCAAGGAGTGAGGTCAATGTTTGAAAAGCTATTCAAATTAAAGCAAAACAACACCACAGTCAAGACAGAAATTGCGGCAGGCATTACAACTTTCGTTACAATGGCATATATACTTGCGGTCAATCCGAACATTCTCTCCGCAGCGGGCATGGACAGCACGGCGGTGCTTCTTGCCACCTGCCTGGCATCATTCTTCGGAACGCTCATTATGGCGTTTGCGGCAAATCTGCCGTTTGCGCTTTCGGCAGGAATGGGACTGAATGCGTACTTCGCTTACACCGTATGCGGCATTATGGGCTATTCCTGGCAGACCGCACTGCTGGCGGTATTTATAGAGGGAATAATTTTTATCGTTCTCTCGCTGACAAAGGTTCGTGAAAGCATCTTCAACTGTATCCCCTTGGAGCTGAAACGTGCCGTATCGGTGGGAATAGGTCTGTTTATCGCATTTATCGGACTTCAGAATGCAGGACTTGCAGTTGATTCGGCAACGCTTGTATCGCTAGTTGATTTCCGTGAGAACTTCCCGACCTCGGGCATCTGCGCACTGCTTGCAATCATCGGACTGATGATAACAGCTGTCCTTTATATCAAAAAGGTAAAGGGTTCAATACTCATCGGCGTGTTCGGCACATGGATACTGGGCATAATATGCCAGCTGACAGGTATATACGTTCCTGACGGCGAAAGCTATTTCTCGCTGTTCCCCACATTTGCAATGACCGATTTTTCCAAGCTGGGCGAGACCTTCGGTCAGTGCTTCAATGCCGACCTCGGTTCAGTGGGAATATTCAATTTTATTGCCGTTATTTTCTCGTTCCTTTTTGTTGACCTTTTCGATACTCTGGGCACAATCATCGGAGTAAGCACAAAGGCAAATATGCTTGATAAGGACGGCAGACTGCCTGCCATCAAGCCCGCACTTATGGCAGATGCAGTTGCAACATCGGCAGGTGCGGTACTGGGAACATCTACCACCACGACCTTTGTTGAATCCTCGGCAGGCGTTGCGGCAGGAGGAAGAACAGGCCTTACAGCTCTGACAACAGCGGTGCTGTTCCTGCTGTCAATGTTACTGGCGCCCATCTTTATCGCCATTCCCTCATTTGCCACAGCTCCTGCGCTGATAATCGTGGGCTTCCTTATGTTCTCCACCATCGCCGAACTTAAAGTAGATGAGACAAACTACACCTCTGCTATCCCCGCATATCTTTGCATACTTGCAATGCCCCTTTTCTACAGCATTTCTGAGGGTATCGCCATCGGTATCATTTCCTACGTTGTAATAAACCTCGTATGCGGCAAGGCAAAGCAGATAAATCCGCTTATGTACGTGCTTGCGGTGATGTTCGTGCTGAAATATATATTTCTTTGATAAAACACGGCACTATACTGATGTATGGGAGGGTCTTACTTGAAAGAGCTTAAAGATTATATAACAAATATTCCCGATTTTCCTCAAAAGGGCATAATTTTCCGTGATGTTACATCGCTGCTGCAGAGCGGCAAGGGCTTTTCGGCGGCAGTTGATGAAATGCTCGGTCAGCTTGATGACGTTGAGTTTGATGCTGTGCTGGGACTTGAAGCCAGAGGCTTTCTGTTCGGTGCGCCCATAGCTTACGCACGTAAAAAGAGCTTTGTCCCCGTCCGCAAAAAGGGCAAGCTCCCCAGAGCCACAGTCTCTGCGGAATATGACCTGGAGTACGGCAAGGCAGAGATCGAGATACACACCGATTCCCTGAAAAAGGGTGACAAGGTCGTGATAATAGATGACCTTATCGCCACAGGAGGAACTCTTGAAGCGGCAGCAAGGCTTGTTGAGCAGCTGGACGGAGAAGTGGTAAGGATCGTGTGCCTTATTGAGCTTACCGACCTTAAAGGCAGGGAAAAGCTGAAAAATTACGATGTCCGCTCGATAGTTACCTACGAGGGAGAATGAGTTTATAAAAATCGGAGCTGTCACAGTATTATAC
>ENA-OXNW01000173-OXNW01000173.1-human-gut-metagenome-genome-assembly--contig:-NODE-173-length-20191-cov-17.0945_pt1 | contig 20191 bp, 16 predicted proteins | sample MGYA00249743_ERZ652495 | MGnify/ENA primary metagenome ERZ652495 (study PRJEB26925, sample SAMN05826958) | human gut metagenome | biome: ENVO:2100002; feature: ENVO:00000062; material: ENVO:00002003... | reverse complement strand
ATAACGAGTAGCAACTCTGCGAAAAGCTTTGATTTTATTGAAAAAACACTCAACCAGATGACGTTCCTTATACAACCAGTAATCACAATACCACGGGTCAGAATTGTTTTCCTTTGGCGGAATTATGTATTTTGCATTTTGCTCGGTAATGTAAGTTCTGATTTTTTCTGTTCCATAGGCTTTATCGCCGAGAATATTACTGCCTGATATATTAATTCCCGATAAAACATCTACTGCCGCCTTGGAATCGTGAACCTGACCACCTGTAAGCATAAAGCAAACAGGATTACCCAATCCATCTACAACAGCGTGGATCTTGGTTGTTTTACCTCCTCGGCTTACACCGATAAACTGGTTGTTTTCAGCGTTTACTGCCCCTTTTTTGCACCCGCACTTTGTGGGTGTGCTTTAATTGAGGTGCTGTCTATGCTGAGATTTTCAAAATCTGCATCTTCGTTCAGAGTCTCAAAAATACGAAGAAGTGTACCGTCATCTCTCCATTTGCAAAAACGACTGTATACTGTTTTGTATGAACCATAGCGTTCAGGAATATCTGCCCACGCAGCTCCGCTGCGTGCAAGCCATAGAATTGCATTCATCATCATTCTGTTATCCTTGGGCGGCCTTCCCGTTTTTGCTCTGGGAAACATTTCCTTGATCTGTTCCCACTGTTCATCACTTAATTCATATCGTTTTGCGCCCATTTGCTCTTCTCCTTTGGCTTTTTCTTTTATTATACCATTTGAGGGCTTTTTGTGCAACTTTTTCTTTTCAGATACGCTCTAAATGAGATTGTGGATACTGCGAATGAAGAAAAAATTTCAACTCACACACCCGTGAGGGTGTGACTGATAAACAAAATAAACGATTGACAAATGATAAGTATTTCAACTCACACACCCGTGAGGGTGTGACTAAAATGCCCTGCCGCTGTTTGGGTCTGCAAGCATTTCAACTCACACACCCGTGAGGGTGTGACGCTGAATGCGGGCTAACGCCCGCCCCAAGGCGGATTTCAACTCACACACCCGTGAGGGTGTGACATTTGTGCCTACACCGACAATTTCACTTGCATTTTATTTCAACTCACACACCCGTGAGGGTGTGACAACAGTGGAGAATTTGCAAAAATCGTTGTTAATATTTCAACTCACACACCCGTGAGGGTGTGACTGCATACATCTGCCCAGCAAGTATATTTCGGGCATTTCAACTCACACACCCGTGAGGGTGTGACTTTGCATATTTCCCAACATGGCGGCGGTTGCGTTTAATTTCAACTCACACACCCGTGAGGGTGTGACGTTGACTCAGTCCATATCAGCCAGTATTTGGGCATTTCAACTCACACACCCGTGAGGGTGTGACGGGTTGGAGATAAGGCAAAACATCTTTTCTATGCATTTCAACTCACACACCCGTGAGGGTGTGACGTTCTACTTCACAAATTCAGTTCAGCAGGAATATATTTCAACTCACACACCCGTGAGGGTGTGACAAAAACGTGGTGAAATAATTTGAAAGGAGCCAAATTTCAACTCACACACCCGTGAGGGTGTGACGTTCTCTTTGTGATCGTTCTGAAAATGAGGTGATATTTCAACTCACACACCCGTGAGGGTGTGACTATGACGGCGCTACATCTTCCAGCGTGGCTTATATTTCAACTCACACACCCGTGAGGGTGTGACGCATTTTTTACGGTGTTATGGTAGTCCTGATAAAGATTTCAACTCACACACCCGTGAGGGTGTGACGAATACTGCGAATTTGATGTCAGGCATTTCAACCGCATTTCAACTCACACACCCGTGAGGGTGTGACATCCAGACGGGACAGACGTGTTCCGCTTACCGATGATTTCAACTCACACACCCGTGAGGGTGTGACCATATGCTGTTCCCCCTATTTTCCTTAATAACAATTTCAACTCACACACCCGTGAGGGTGTGACAATCTCCTTTAAAGTCGTGTTATTTAAGAAATTTATTTCAACTCACACACCCGTGAGGGTGTGACTGTCTGTTCTGGATCTGAAAATACCAAAATCAGCAAATTTCAACTCACACACCCGTGAGGGTGTGACCCTTGACCTTGTAAATGTTGCATTCAAGACCCATAATTTCAACTCACACACCCGTGAGGGTGTGACGTCAACGTGACAAACCATTCCCACGGATTGCAGAATTTCAACTCACACACCCGTGAGGGTGTGACCAATGTAGCAGAAAATATTGTCGATGTTTCTTTCATTTCAACTCACACACCCGTGAGGGTGTGACTTGGTTTTTACAAAGCCCCTGATTCTTCAGCAAATTTCAACTCACACACCCGTGAGGGTGTGACCCTACATATAGACATAAAAAGGGTCACACGCACTACATGGGGGACTATTGTGTCTCTGTTCAAAAGATGTCAATCAATTATTTGCTGTATATTGGCATTTACACAGTGTTTTTTCTGCGAAGTGCACGGAAATTTCAGAACATTGAGGGTTCGCTAAACTATCAGGACACCCTCGGGATTATATGTCTCCTTGATGCCGAAATGCTCAATGTGGCGCTCCCAGTTGTTGCCAAGATAATATATCCGCAGGCTGTCTTTATTTTCGTCGATTATCTTCAAGAGTTTATCCTTGACTTTAAGGAAAGTGCCATAGTCCACGTCAATCTCAAAAACTGAATTCTGGACACGCTGCCCATAGTTCCGGCATTCCTTTGCCACCTTGCGGAGCCTTGTTTTTCCGCCTCTGTCCTCGGTGCAGACATCATAGCACACAAGTGTCATCATTATGACCGCCTCATTTCATCAGAAAGCACGGATACTCATCTATCTCGCCTCGTATATACTTTGCGAGCAAAGTGCTCTGTGCATAGGGAATAAGTCCCACGGGTATCTTTTCCTTTAGATATGGGTGAACTATCACGGTGCGCTTCTTTTCCTGCCACTGGGTTATGACCTTGCGTTTGCCGTCCTTACTGAGATATACCGCTCCCCCGGGCTGTACTTCAAAATCATCTGCATTTACCATTTTGAGATTTATCATTGTCAGCACCAGGCGTTCGATTATACATCTTATCTCCTCGACCATATCGCAGGCAAGGCTGTTGCGTCCGGGACGAAGAGCATGATAAAATCCCGCATAGCTGTCAAGTCCCACCGCTGCCAATGCTGATGCGCATGTACAGGTCGCTATGGTATAAAGATACGACAGCATTGCATTTACCCTGTCAAGAGGCGGACGCTTTGTTCGGGAAGTCATGACAAAATCTTCCTTCTGCCTGAGTATCAGCCTGTCAAAGATATCAAAATATGCTTTGGCGGCACTGCCCTCTATGCCCATGAGAGCATCTCTGTCATCGGTTTCATATGCGCTGTCGATGCTGCTTTCAAGATATGCAATACAACGTGATACTGCGCCGTCATCGTCTATCTGCGGATTATCCCTAAGCGAACGCTTTATGACATATCGGGTGTTTGCAAGCTTTGCTGCCACTGTGTTCTGCATAAGCAGTGCAGGCGGGTCGGCAAACATATCAAACTGGGCCTTGCGCAGATAGACATTGCCCTTGACCTCCCCCTCTACTCTTGCAAGGAACTCGCCCTGCGGAGAGATGAAATTCAGCGGTATCTTATATTCCACACACTTGCCCATAAGTGCAGGAGAACAGCCACGGTAGCTGAAGCAATAGATATCCTCAACATTTGAAAAAGGTATCCTGAATTTTTCACTTTCATCTGTACGGCAGACGATATTCTCGCCATCAAGTGAAAGATATGCCGTTTCATCAAGCACGTACAGTGAATTAAGCAGCTTTCTTATGACATCTCCCCCTTTATCCCGCTCATTATTTCATCTCGGACATTATAGTGCACCGTTTTCGGGAAGCACACATCGTACAGCGAACAGCCCGAACATTTTACGCCTCTTGCCTTTTGGGGAATAACGCCGTCAGCAAGTATCTTTTTCATTCCCAAAAGATGTTCTTTAAGCATTTTATCCCACTTTTCATACTCCGTATCAAATGGAAGCTTTACACGCCGTCTTGTTTCGGAGTAATAGATATATGCTTCGCTGTCGCATTTCCACATACTGTCGGCGCATATCTTCTGAGCAAATACCTGTATGGCATCACTGTCATGAAAATCCGCTCCCTTAGGCGGCTTCGGCTTGTATTCCACTATGCGCACCTTGTACTTGTCATCACTTCGGTCAATGCTCACTCCGTTCCTGCTTTTCACAAACTCCATGCAGTCCGTAACGCCGAAAATATCGTACTCATCGTTATACACCGCAACAGAGCTTCTTACAAGCATTCTGTCATTGGAAAACTTATGGTCTCCGCCGTGGACGTTTTCGTGCATAAGGTTTGCTTTTACCACAAAGGCATTTTCAGCCCAGTCGCAGTTAAGCTCAAGCAGAGCAAACCTTCTCGGGCAATACATATAATGCTGTATTGCCCTGATGTTTATGGTCTGCTCTTCGCTCATATCTTCTCGATAAGCTCAACGCCTGCGGGCATTGTTCTGTCAACACTTATCTCATAGTCGGAAAACTTTCTGGGTGCTCCGTCGCACTTGCTTTCTGCGGTTATCTTATCAAAAAGGACAGCTGCAGGGGCATTGCCGAGAGCGCTTTCATGCTTGAAAACATAAAGCTTTCTCAGGCACATTTTTCCTCTTGCGGAACTTCTGTCGTTTTCAAACATATTGATAATGGCAGTCCAGAGCAGCTCCAGGTCCTCCTCGCTGAACTGTGTCACATTCTGCGCCAGCATTGCGGAAACATAACCTTCGGCACGGTAGAGAGCATATGGGATTATGCTCTTCCTGCCGATCTCAGAATTGCCTGACATATTCTGTCGCTCTTCAGTCGTCTTTGCCTGTCTTGTAATGGCAATATCCTGAATAAGCACGGGATCTATACTGCGGGCAAAGTTTATCTGAACAGGTCCCCTTACTATTCCGCAGGGGTCATCGCCTGTGCTCATCACTGCGCCGAATGTTCTGACATCATAGTAATTCTTGCAGATATATTCCTGCGCCCTCTTTTCGGCATCGGCAGGCTTATCGGCCTTCTTGCCTGTAGGCATTCCAAGCTTTTCATAAGCTTCGGTGAATTTGGAGTTGAGGGAACGGTCACCCTTAATAAGAATGTTGTAGCCTTCCTTGCCGTTCATGGTAAGCTCCACAAAGTTTCTTATCTTCCTTTTGATGCAAACATCGGTAACGATGCCTAAATTGGTTTCGGGATCGATCCTGGGTGTATTGCCCGCATCGGGGTCGCCGTTTGGGTTGCCGTTTTCTACGTCAAAATACATTACAAATTCATAGCGGTTCTTGATAGCTTCCATAGTTTTCATTCTCCTTTATTATTCATTTACTGTTTCGGGTTCTTCATTTTTGTTTTGTTCAGCGAAAAAATCTTTATTCTGCTGAAAATATCCTAACTGAAACTTCCCCTTTTCCATAATCGAAAGATTTGTCGGCAAACTATCTTTGATTTTTCCCATTATCTCGTTGATGAGTTTTGAAAAGTATATTACTCTTCCCTCCTTGAGCTTTCTCAAATGATAGTTGGAAAGGTCAATAAGCCTTGGCATTATAAGCGCAGGTCTTGATGATGCCGATGAAAAATATGCGTCCTTGATAGTACGGTTGAGCTTTACATCTGTGGCTTCAAGCTGTATCTTTTCAAGCACGGCAAAAAGCCTGCCGCAAAGATATGCGGGATTTTTGTTTTCTTTATCAAGTGACATGGTGATTTCCTCCTTATCTCCGTTAAGTCTTGCTTTTCTGTTTATAAATGCCTTGATAAGCCCTGCACGGACTTCATTTATTTTTGTTTTATCATTGCTATCGGTATCACTGTCGGTGCAAACCCTGCGCACAACAGTTTCAAGCAGAGTATATGGGTAATTTGTTCCGTTAAGAATTGCCTGAAATATATCTGACTGCAATGCGGGCGATATTGCATTCGCCGAATTGGGAGAGACAAGCTCCTTGTTTATTCTCCACAAGGGTATCTCGCTGTTTGAACCGCAAATAGCCATATCCTGCTGATGCTGCTTTACGTTGTCGATTATTTTTCCGAATTTGTTCCTTACCATAAATTTCTGGCAGATGCGTGAGCTGTTTGGCGTAAAGCCTGCAACAAAAAAATCAACTCCGTTATCAACATCTTTGTCAAGCACCTGAGCATTTCCCGTCTGTCCCTTATAATAAATATTTTCCGACACTGCCTTGACATCGGCTTTTGTCGAATCTTCGGTAACTCCATTACTGCTGTTCAAGTAGCCGTTAAACAAATCGCATTCAGCCTTATCATCATGCTTCATCGCAAAGAAAACGACTGTCATATCATCGGAATAAATATGGTGCATGGGGTCGGCAAGCAGCTTATTAAGAGACGATGTGTATTTTTTCATCGCCTTTTCGGAAATGCCGCTGTTCATTGACTGGCTCTTGCCGTATGACTCAAACGCTGAGCTGTTGAAATTTACAAGCACTGCACCTACGGAGTTGCCTCCCTTTATGCCTTTTATTTTGTCGTGTATTCTTGCGGCACGAAGCCTCTCACCTTCTATGGGGCACATCATAATGCCGTCATCGCTTTCGGCAGTCTCTGCCGCAGCCTTTGCCATAATCTCTTCATACTTGGCAAGCACAGCTTTATCTTTATGGAGCTTACATTCAGGACTGCCGTCAAGAGCAAAAATATAGTAGCTTCCCTGATATTCCTTGCCCAGCTTTTTCAGCTGCTCATTTTCCGTTTCATTCTCGGGGACCCAGTTCTTTATAAAATTAACATATGCTCTTGCGATCTCCGAGTCAATGCCGTCAAAAAGCTCAAGATTTTTCTTTACAAATGCTTCATGGGATTTTCTTGCCTTACCGGTCTTGTCATCGGGCGTAAGACCGATTTTTGCATCATAATTAAGTCCGAAAATATACAGCGGTCTGTGCTCGATAATATTTGCGTCAATTCCCGTTTTCTGTGTCCTTTTGGGCAGAGACACCACAATAGGCTTCTTAACGATCTTGACCTTGCCGTTCTTCTGAGGAACGGATTCTTCAATACGCTTATCTATAATGTCGGCCACCCTGCCGTCGGGAGTAAGCATTACCATCCAGTGGACGGGCTGCTCGGACATAATGTCCGAGGCAGCTTCGCCACGTGCAGATTGAATATCGTAATAATCGCACAGTGACCTTATCAGCATTTAAGCCCCTCCTCCCTGTACTTCTTCACATCAATAACACCGTTTATCATATGAGGGTGATAGTAAACTGCATCAGCCGCATCACTGAAAACAGGCTTGTCCCAGTTACCGTTCAGCGGCTTGCCGCCGTCCCTGAAATTGAGCCTATAGAGCATGATGCCCAGATCCTCATCACCCATAAGCTCGTCCGATACCTGAGAATAGTCGAAGCTGTCAACAAGCTCTATCTTTCTGACAGAAAACTCCCTGTTGCCAAGCACCGGCTGCCTGAAGCACTGACCGTTCCTCAGCCTGCGCAGAAGAATGTTGTAATGCTTCTCCTCCCCCTCGTCCGCATGGTCGGATTTAAGCCCTGTCAGCTCAAAATGTGCCGATATGCCGTATTTCACGTTTCTCAGAACCATCGCCGACCTTTGCGTCCTCTGTTCGGAGGCATACATTATCGGGTCTCCCCTGCCGTTCATCTGCTGCTTTACCGCCTGATAGGATACCTTCTCTTTCAGCTCATTCCTGCGGATATTCACATATGTTATGGGGTTGAACACGACCAATTCATCAACCACATAGCGTATTGCAGGCTTCCAATAAACGCATTTAAGAATACCCTCCACTGCTCCGGGCGTGGGAACCTTGTAGCTCACTCTCTCCACCTTTGAAGCAGGATCGGTAAAGCAGGCATAATCGCCTTCAACTATTATTTTGATTCCGAAACTCAATTTAGATCACTCCTTTTGTGTTAAGCTCGTATATGTATTGTATTAATTTGCTGACCTTGATAAAATTATATAAAGTCAATATGTAAAAATCAATAGTAAATTTACATAAATTTACATTGCTTTTTTTAGACATTTGTATTATAATAAACATAGATAGTCTGTACTTTGTGCAGTGAGTAGAAATGTATAAGTATTCTATCACACAAACGGTAGAGATGAGACCCTGCGGGCTGCTGCGTAGTCCGCAGGGTCTCTGTTTATTATCATACAATGTTCTGTGCATCCAGATCAGTATTTATGTCAAGACCCATTTCATCAGTATAATAGTTTTTGTTTGCAAGCAGGCACACGCCATTGCACTCGCTTATAAGTCCGCTTTTCATCAGCTCATTAAAATAAAATTTTTTCACAGGAACACTGTAGCGCTGTAGCTTACGCTTGACCTTCATATCGCCCGCTCTCAGTCTGGCGATAAGCTTGGAAGCATTTTCGTCATACTCGACCACTACTGCAATGCTGTCATCATCATTTATCAGCTGAAAACTTTCGGCATATTTTCGGAAAGGTATTGACATAAGGCTCTTACCGATGCTGCATTCATAAATGCTGTTCTTTTGGATCAGCTCATCATAATCTTCAAAAAGCCCGGAAAAATAAGTTTCTATACACTCAGGTGCTGTAATGTCGCTAAATTTTCCAAGCAGTTTTTTAGTTATATTCCTGCGTGTGTCAAAATCGCCATCATTTTTATGGGGTGTGTCATCTGCATCAAAAATATAAACGCAGCCATCGGAGCGGCTGCCCTCACGGTTGCATCGTCCGCCTGCCTGCAAAATGCTGTCAAGCCCTGCAAGCTCACGGAAAACTGTCTGAAAATCGAAGTCAACGCCTGCTTCAACAAGCGATGTGGAAACTACCGTCAGCTTCTCATCGGTCACGTTATCCGCAATATCTTTAAGGTGCTGACGTATCTTTTTAATGACCGCAGAACGGTGCTCGGGTATCATATATGTCGAAAGATGGTACTTTACGCCGCTCAGCATTTTATACAGCTGCTGAGCCTCTGCCCTTGTGTTTACTATTATAAGGCTGCTCATACTTTCGGAGGCCTTCATTACCACATTTTCAAAAGATGTTTTGCCAAGGTCTATATATTGACACTTTTTAAAATCCGCAAAATGGGTCTTGTCTGTAATAAGCTGAGTAAAATCGTTTCCAAGGTATCTGCCGAAAAGCCCCGTATAATCGGGCATTGTCGCTGACAGAAATATAGCCGTGCTTCTCAGATACTTTGTGATGTACCCCACTGCACGGATACATGGCTGAAGATATTTTATCGGCAGCAGATGTATCTCATCGAATATTATCACGCTGTCTGCCAGGTTATGGAGCTTTCTCAGTCTGCTGCCCTTATAATGATACAATGACTGAAAAAACTGGACGCTGGTAGTGATTATAAGCTTGGCGTCCCAGTTTTCAGCGGTATGCTTCATTTTCAAGACAGTGAGATCATTTTCATCATATTTATCGTTTTTGTTGTCCTTATCAACGTCAAAGGAAAAGTTGGAATGGTGCTGGAGTATCTCAACGCTGTCACCCAGAATTTTCTCAAATTCTTCTGCCGTCTGCTCGATTATGCTTGTGTAAGGTATTACATATATAATGCGCTTTTTGCCGTCTTTAACAGCCTTTTCAAGGGCAATTTTAAGACTGCACAGCGTTTTTCCGCTGCCTGTGGGCATATTCAGCAGCTCAACAGATGAACCGTTTTGCGCCAGCTCATACGCCTGATGCTGCAGCTCTCTTCTGGCGGTCCTGACCTTGGTATCCGCCTTAAAGCCTGACATATGATCGTCAAGGCGTTTGAGAGCCTCCTCAAAATCGCCTGTCATGCCTCGTTCTGCCTGCATATCGCAGAAAGTCTCGGTATCAATGAAATCCGCATCGGTAAGGCACGAGAAAACATATCTGGTCATAAAAGCATATAACTCCATGTACTCACGATTTTTCTCTTTGTCACTCAGGGAACTGTGCATAATCTCATTCATGCAGGCGATGATCTGTGAATCATCAGGGGCGGAAATTGTTATCTCATTTTTATACGCCTCACCGCTTTCAAGCTTTTTTGCACGGCTGAGCCGTCCCTGCAAAGTGGGTGAATCAGGTCCGTCCGCACTTGCACCGCCGTCCGGAAGCCCCGAATGATGCCCTGCGATACAGTATTGCAGTAAGGGCGTCAGCGGATTGCGGCCAAAAATCCTTGCACATTCTGCCGCACCCTGAACAGCGTGCTCAGTTCTTGCGCCGCCGTTTATCCGCTTTTGGAACGAGGTCGTGTACTTCCCGATATCATGAAGCAGCCCCGCATTATACGAAGCACTGCCTAGAAAGCCCGACGCATTCTCCTCCGCCAGCTTTGCAACTCCTTCAAGATGTTCTTTTACACTTTGTTCCCTGTCGTCATCGGATCTGTGAGCTATATACTCCAACAACACCACTCCTTTATAATGTCTCAATGATTTTTTGAACAGAAAGCACAGCTAAATTACCGACTATCGGCTATAACAAATAATCATACCTTGAAACAATATTTGCTCTCTTTGGATAACTTATTATAACTATGGAGACTCCGGCCGATAATTCTTTTTTAAAGCAGGTCAAATAAAATGACATATCAAATTCGGGCAGGACTTCAGTCTCGGATACCGCAACAGTTACCAAACGTTTTATTCCGTCATCATGCCAATAATCGGGCTTGATGTGCTCTTCTCTGATTTTGACCACTGTTCCCTTTGCTATCAAAAACGTCTCATTCTCTTTACCGTAACGGCGAATGAATTTCACGTCTTCTGCACAGCACCAAATACCGATACCGACCACAAAAACAGCTAAAACAGTTCGTTCTATGATATAAAACAAATTGTCTGAACTATCGCTCCAATCAATAAAGAATATGAAACTGAAAATCAGCACACATAGCATAACAATTTGTAAAACGGTCTTTGTTATAGCTTTAGCCAGATAAGCTTTGCTTCCCTTTTTTGTTAAACTAAGCCTTTTCACTAACTCAGCAGTTTCTTCATCAGTCAGCTTGTCATAATTATAATCCTTTGAAAACGGTATCTCGTCAAAAATTTTTTTCATATGGTCAGTCCTCAGATATGTTTTAAAAATGTGATATTATATACTTTTTTCTATTTCTAAATGTACAGCTTTATTATAACATTATCCAATCATGATTGCAAGCTATTTTGACAATATTTTCCCAAACATTACATTTTTTCTTAAAAATTACCGCAGAATAAAAAATCCGCAAAGCCGAATATCAGCTCTGCGGATAAAAGTGCAAAACAAAAGCTCCTGCAAGGATCTTGCAGGAGCCATTGGCGGAGAAGGAGGGATTCGAACCCTCGATGCGCTATTAACGCATACACGAGTTCCAGTCGTGCGCCATAAACCGGGCTAGGCGACTTCTCCATACTGGTTTTCTTGTTATTTTCTGTCGTATCTCTCAGCGACTTTTATATTATAGCAGATGCTTTCAGGTTTGTCAAGCGTTTTTTGCAATTTTTTTCGAATTTTCTCAAATTATTTTTCTGAGGGACGAAAAATCACGTATTGAAGCCACTTTCTTGGATAAAAAATTTTTTGATTTCCATACCCATATGCGTTATCCGTGTGCTGTCACCCCGAAAAACTGCGCAGCCTCAGAATATTTTTATCATCATTGACTAATCCCCAAAAATATGATATACTATTAAGGATATGTCTATCACAAAATACCGCAGGGACGGCATTATATTATACAGGAGGTCACTACCTTGAAAGAAATGAAAAAAGACGCAAAGCTTGAAACCAAATGCCTGCACGCAGGCTACACCCCCAAGAACGGCGAACCCAGAGTTATGCCTATCGTTCAGAGCACTACATATGTATATGATTCCACCAACTCCGTTGCGGACGTTTTTGACGATCCCACACTGAGCCTTATCTACTCCCGCTTTGAGAACCCCACCACCGATGCTGTTGAAAAGAAGATAGCTGCTCTTGAAGGCGGCGCAGCTGCAATGTGCACCTCCAGCGGTCAGGCGGCTTCCCTGCTGTCTATCCTGAACATCTGCGAGGCAGGAGACAGCTTCATTGCTTCCTCTTCCATTTACGGCGGATCTATCAACCTTTTCGGTTTCACCCTCAAAAAAATGGGCATTGAGTGCATCTGGGTAGATGTAAATGCCACCGAAGAAGAGCTGAATGCCGCTTTCAAGCCCAACACCAAGTGTGTTTTCGGCGAGACTATCGCAAACCCCGCTCTCACCGTATTTGACATTGAGCTGTGGGCAAAGGCCGCTCATGCGCACAATGTTCCCCTTATCGTTGACAACACCTTTGCTACTCCCGTTCTTTGCAGACCTATCGAATGGGGCGCTGATATCGTTATTCACTCCACCTCAAAATATATGGACGGCCACGCTGTTCAGGTAGGCGGCGTTATTGTTGACAGCGGCAAGTTCAACTGGGACAACGGCAAATTCCCTTGTCTCTCCGAGCCTGACGAGAGCTATCACGGCACTGTTTACACCAAGCAGTACCCTGTGCCCTACATCACAAAGGCAAGAATGCAGCTCATGAGAGACTTTGGCTGCTATCCTGCTGCTCACTCATCTTTCCTGCTCAATCTGGGACTTGAAACACTGGCTGTACGTATGCCCGTTTACTGCTCCAACGCAATGAAGGTGGCTAAGTTCTTCCAGAGCTGTGACAAGGTGATATCCGTTTCCTACCCCGGTCTTGAGACAGATAAGTACCACGACCGTGCCAAGAAGTATCTCCCCAACGGAACCAGCGGTGTAATCTCCTTCTCCATCAAGGGCGGAAGAAGCGAGGCTGTAAAGTTCATGGATAAACTGGAGCTTGCTTCCAACGAGGTACACGTTGCCGATATCCGCACCTGCGTTCTTCACCCCGCTTCTGCAACACACCGTCAGCTCAGCGATGAGCAGCTTGTGGCAGCAGGTATCGACGGCGGACTTATCCGCTTCTCTGTAGGCCTTGAAAATGTTGACGACATCATTGCCGACATCAAGCAGGCATTTGACAGAATGTAATTGTATTGTGATTTGTGAGGTCTTTACTATATGAACACAGTCTATGAAAGCCGTTTTGACAAAATATCGGGAATGATCGGCAAGACTCCCCTGCTGGAGATCCATTTCACCTACAAGGGCGAGCCGAGGCGCATTTTTGCCAAAGCCGAATACTTTAATCTTTCGGGAAGCATCAAGGACAGAGTTGCTTTTCACATCATGAAGAAAGCTTATGAAAAGGGTGAGATCGCCCCTGACGACATAATTGCGGAAGCCACCAGCGGAAACACAGGCATTGCCTTTTCCGCTATGGGCAGCTATCTTGGTCACAAGGTAGTCATTTATATGCCTGACTGGATGAGCGCCGAGCGCATAAATCTGATGAAGAGCTTCGGTGCGGAGGTTCGGCTGGTATCCCGTGAGGAGGGCGGCTTCTTAGGCTCTATCGCCATGACGGAAAAGCTTGCGGAGGGCGGCGGAGTATTTCTCCCCCGTCAGTTCTCCAATGAGGACAACACCGAAACCCATTATCTCTACACAGGTGAGGAAATATCCCGTCAGCTGGCGGCTATGGGACTTAAAGCGGACGGGATCGTGGCAGGTGTGGGCACAGGCGGAACTGTAATGGGCATCGGCAGACGGCTCAGGAAAGACAATGCCGACTGCAAGGTATTCCCTTTGGAACCACTTAACTCCCCCACTCTTTCCACAGGCTACAGGGTCGGCAAGCACCGTATCCAGGGCATTTCCGATGAATTTATCCCCGATATACTGAAGCTTGACGAGACTGACGCTGTTGTTTCCGTGGACGACATAGACTCTATCATAATGGCTCAGATGCTCTCACGCAAATTTGGCATAGGCGTAGGAATTTCCTCGGGCGCAAATATGCTGGGCTGTATCCTTGCGCAGGAGAAGCTTGGAAAGGACAGCACTATAGTGACCGTTTTTGCGGACGACAATAAGAAATATCTGTCAACCGATTACTCGGAAGAGTTTGAAGTGAAGGAGGAATATCTCACTCATGATATCGTCCTCACAGATGTTATCGCACACCGCTATGAATGATATTTTAAAAAGCTGCGAGCTTTGCCCCCGCCGCTGCGGAGCCGACAGGACAAAAACTGTGGGATTCTGCGGCGGCGGAGCTCTCCCGAGGCTTGCAAAAGCGTATCTGCATATGTGGGAGGAACCGTGCATTTCGGGCACAAGAGGTTCGGGCACGGTGTTCTTTTCGGGCTGCAGTCTTAAATGCTGCTTCTGCCAGAATTACAGGATATCCGCCGAAAATTTCGGCAAAGAAATTCCGGTAAGCCGCCTTGCCGAGATATTTCTGGAGCTTCAGGACAAGGGTGCGCACAACATAAATCTGGTAAGCGCCACCCATTATGTTCCCCAGGTCATCGAGGCTCTGGATCTATGCAAGGGCAGGCTGAATATTCCCGTAGCATCCAACAGCGGAGGCTATGAGCTGCCCGAAACTATAGAAATGCTGAGAGGGTATGTGGATATCTTCATGCCCGACTTCAAGTATTATGACAGTGAGATATCGGAAAAATACTCTGCTGCAAAGGATTATTTTTCATATGCTTCGGCGGCCATCGGCAAAATGATAGAAATTGCGGGCAAACCTGTTTATGACGAAAACGGACTGATGAAAAGCGGTGTTATTATCCGCCACATGGTGCTGCCCTCCCACAGAAAGGATTCCGAAAAGATACTGCGCACCATTGCCGAAATGTACCCGAAGGACAGCTATCTGCTCAGTCTGATGAGCCAGTACACGCCGTTTTACAAAAGCTGCGAACACAAGGAAATAAACAGGCGCATATCCACCTATGAATATGAAAAGGTGGCCGAGGTGGCGGCAGAGCTGGGATTTGACGGATTTATGCAGGAACGTTCCTCTGCCAAGGAGGAATACACTCCCGATTTTGACCTGTCGGGAATTTGATTTGGAGGTAACAAATTGGAGATAAACGTACAGCTTCACAACGAATTTAACGTAAAGCAGGAATACATAGACAACATCATAAACTTTCTGGACAGCGGCTGCACCGTTCCCTTTATCGCACGATACAGAAAGGAATATCACGGCACTCTCGATGACCAGACTATCAGGCTTATTTCCGAGCGCCTTACATATCTGAGAAATCTGGACAAGCGCAGGGAAGAGATAACAAACTCCATCACCGAGCAGGGCAAGATGACCCCTGAGCTGGCGGAGGCTATCTCCAATGCGGCGGCTCTGGTTGAGCTGGAGGACATTTACCGCCCCTACAAGCAGAAGCGCCGCACACGGGCTTCCATTGCAAAGGAAAAGGGTCTGGAGCCTTTGGCGGAGCTTATCATGGCTCAGAACACAAAGGCCGAACCCTCTGCCGAAGCTGAGAAATACATCAGCGAGGAAAAGGGCGTATCATCTGCCGACGATGCTATTGCAGGTGCCTGCGACATTATTGCGGAAACAGTTTCAGATGACGCTGACCTGAGAAAGCGCCTGAGAACACTTTTCAACGTCCGTGGCTCAGTTTCCGTATCAGGCAGCGAGGAAAAAGACCCTGAAGGCACTTACAGGAATTACTACGAATACTCCGAGCCTGTGAGCAAGATAGCAAGTCACAGAGTGCTTGCCATTGACCGTGGCGAGCGTGAGGAAAAGCTGAAAGTCAGCATCGTGCTCCCTGAAGGCGACGCTGAAAGAATTATCCTCGGCACATATGTAAAGAACGGCAGCCCATGCGGAAAGCTTGTGGAGGCTGCCTGCCTTGACAGCCTGAAACGTCTGATATACCCCTCCGTTGAGCGTGAGATACGTGCGGAGCTTACCGACAAGGCAAGCGAATCGGCTATAAAGGTGTTTTCATCAAACCTCCGTCAGCTCCTTATGCAGCCTCCAGTAAAGGGCGAGATAGCACTGGGCGTTGACCCCGGTTTCAGGACAGGCTGCAAGCTGGCTGTAGTTGACAGCACGGGCAAGGTGCTTGACACAGGCGTGGCATATATCACCACAAATGAAAAGTTCAAAGTGGAGCAGGGCAAGAAGAAGATCACGGAGCTTATAAACAAGTACAACGTTTCCGTTATCGCCATCGGCAACGGCACGGCTTCGAGAGAGTCCGAGCAGATAGTTTCCGAGATAATCAAGGGGCTTGACCGCAAGGTTTCCTACATGGTGGTATCCGAGGCGGGAGCTTCCGTTTACTCCGCATCAAAACTGGCAGCGGAGGAATTTCCAGATTACGATGTATCGCTGAGAAGTGCGGTCTCCATTGCAAGGCGCTTGCAGGATCCTCTGGCGGAGCTTGTAAAGATAGACCCCAAGTCCATCGGCGTTGGTCAGTATCAGCACGATATGCCCAAGGCACGGCTTGATGAAGCGCTGGGCGGCGTTGTGGAGGATTGCGTTAACTCCGTAGGCGTTGACCTGAACACAGCTTCACGCTCACTTATGACCTACATTTCGGGCATAAACGCTACAGTTGCCAAGAACATAGTCACATACCGTGAGGAAAACGGCGAGTTCACCGACCGCAAGCAGCTGATGAAAGTCCCCAAACTCGGTGCAAAGGCATTTGAGCAGTGCGCAGGCTTCCTGCGGGTAATGGGCGGCAAAAATTCTCTGGACAACACCTCCGTTCACCCCGAAAGCTACGGTGCGGCAAAGAAGCTGCTTGAAATATGCGGCTTTACTCTGGCTGACATCGGCAGCGAGAAAATGAACACCGTTGCAGAGGCTGCCCGGAAGCAGGGACTGGATAAGATATCCGAGGAAATAGGCATAGGCGTGCCCACTCTCCGTGACATCATCAAGGAGCTGGCAAAGCCGGGACGTGACCCCCGTGACGAGCTTCCCCCTCCCCTGCTGAGAAGCGGCGATGTTATGGAGCTTAAAGACCTGAAACCAGGCATGGAGCTTATGGGCACGGTGCGAAACGTTATCGACTTCGGCTGCTTTGTTGACTGCGGCGTTCATGAGGACGGTCTCGTTCACATCTCCCAGATATGCAACAGATTTATCAAGCATCCTCTTGAAGCGGTAAAGGTCGGCGATGTGGTAAAGGTATGGGTACTGGACGTTGACCTGAAAAGAAAGCGTCTCTCCCTGACCATGCGCCCCGACAGAGCGCCCAAATCCATAAACTGAGCAACTGAAATCAAGCAAAATACAGCTTTCTCCGATATAATAAGATTACAGCAGCTGTAAAAAAGTCACAGGAATGAAGGACGGTAAAATGTACGAGTGGCATAAAAATATGCAGACCATTGTTGATGAAATAGACATCTGCATAAAAAACAAGGACGATGAAGCCCTGACACTGAAACATCTGGCAGACAGGCTTGGGTATTCGGAATTTTACTTTTCAAGGAAATTCAGTGAAATATCGGGCATGAAGTTCAAGGATTATCTGCGGTACAGGAAGCTTGCTTTTTCGCTCATCGACCTGCGTAACACTGACTGCGGCATACTTGAAATTGCGCTGAACTACGGCTTTTCCTCTCATGAGGCGTTCACCCGTGCTTTTAGGGAAGCCTACGGCATCACGCCCAGCCAGTACCGCAGAAAGCCTGTTCCCGTTGTGCTGCGTACAATTATCCGCCCATTTGACTGCTATCTTACAGAAAACGGAGAAAATGATATGCCATATTCAGACGGAACGGTAAAGACCTATTTTGTAACTATCCCCGCACACAAATTCCTGCATATCAGGAACTACGAAAGCATCGGCTACTGGGATTTCTGGCAGAAGCAGAGCCTTATCAAGGGTCAGGACTTCGATACGATATGTGGCCTGCTGAACAGCATAAAGGGCAAGCTTGACGATGTGGGCGGCGACGAAGACAACAGCGGAAGCGGTCAGCTCATGGCATTCCTGAACACCCCCGAGGGCAGGATATGCAGCTGGGGCATTCCCCTTGCGGAATGCTACGGCGTTCGTCTGCCTGCGGATTATAACGGCCCTGTGCCCGAGCAGATGATACTTTCGGATATTCCTGAGGGAGAGTACATAGTTTTCGAGCACGGTCCCTTTGATTTTGAGACGGAAAATGCCATTGTGGAGCAGCACATCGAAAAAGCTATGAAAGAGTTTGACTACCGGTCCACGGGCTACTGCCTTGACACGGCTCCCGGCAGGATATTCTACTTCTATCACGACTGCAAGCGCTTCTGGAAATATGTAAGACCTGTCAGAAAAGCATAACAAAAACGACCCCGAAAGCATGAAACTTTCGGGGCTGTTTTATACTAATCACCAATAAAACTATAGACAAAAAATCATCACATAATCCATATACGCAAGATTATGCTCGATTTTTTGTATAGTTTTTAATTGGTGCTTAGTATTATATTCCGCATATTGTGAAAACCGTGTTATTTTCAAAGCACTCCTCTGCCCATGGGGACAGCTGAGAAATGACATTCTCCCACTGCTCTGAGCCTTTCGACAGCTCTTTAAGCTTTTCAAAATCGTCGGGGCTGACCTCTGTAAGACCGTAATAAGAAAAATTTGGCAGGGCTTTTGTAAAAAGCTCTGTCAGGCTGAGGCTGTCCCATATATCCGCATGGATACAGACAGAATCATCAAGCCAGCATTTGTTGTAATAATGTCCTTTCTGAAGCTCAAAATAAAGGGTGCTTCGGGAGCTTCTGCGTTCAGCTTCACTTATAAAATATCTCATATCATCACCGTATAAAAAAGGTCATCTCACTATGCTCGGAGATGACCTTTTGATGTTTTTAAATCAAAGATTGATGAAGTAATCTATAAGAGAGGGACCCTTTTCGATGAAAAGTCCTGTTTCCTTTGCAGACTCCTCGTTGAAAGAGGCTACGCCCTTTACAGGTGCGCTCTTCTTGTAGATGAGGAAAGGAACGGGGTCGGAAACGTGAGTTCTCAGAGCAAGAGGTGTGGGGTGATCGGGAAGTATCATTATCTTGTAATCGTCATACTTCTTGTCAAGCTCGGGGAGCATATAGCCCAGAACGTCCTTGTCGATTATTTCAAGGGACTTTACCTTGTTCTCGATCTCGTGTCTGTGACCGCACTCATCGGGAGCTTCCATGTGAACATAAACAAAATCACTGCCGTTTGCAAGAGCGTCAAGAGCTGCCTGAGCCTTGCCCTTGAAGTTGGTGTCTATGTAGCCTGTTGCGCCCTCGACCTCGGCAATATCCATGCCGCCGAACTTTGCAATGCCCTTTAAAAGGTCAACTGCGGAGATCATTGTGCCCTTGAGACCTGTCTTCTTGGTGAAGTTCTCCAGCTCGGCACGTCTGCCCTCGCCCCAGAACCATACGCAGTTTGCGGGGTTAAGCCCTCTTGCGATTCTGTCCTTGTTGATGGGGTGGTCTTTGAGAAGCTCAACGCTCTTCTTCATCATATCATAGAGCTTTGCGGCATTGGGGTGCTTGGGAACATAGTCTCTTACAACTCTGCCTGTGATGTCGTGAGGAGGTGTGAGAGGAGCAAGGTCGGTAGTTCCGCCGTGCCAGATAAGGCAGTGACGGTAGCTTACGCCGCTGTAAAGGTCAAATTCCTCGTTGTTGAAATGCTCTGCAAGATAGTCAACGAGAACCTTTGCTTCTGCGGTTGAGATATCGCCTGCGCAGTAGTCAACAAGTGTCTTGTCCTCGAAGTTTGGCTCATCGGAAACAGTAACAAGATTGCAGCGGAAAGAAACGTCATCAGCGGACATATCAATGCCGATGGAACCTGCCTCCAGAGGGGAACGGCCTGTGTAGCAAACAGCAGGGTCATAGCCCAGAACGGAAAGGTTTGCAACATCGGAGCCGGGCTTAAGACCGTCGGCAACGGTGCGTACAAGACCCACGGTAGATTTTGCAGCAAGCATATCGGTATTGGGTGTAACGGAGCGGCTCATGGGAGTGCCGCCGTCAAGCTCGGGCAGAGGGTAATCTGCCATGCCGTCGCAAAGTAAAACGATGTATTTCATATAATTCTCCAATCCGCCGCAGTGCGGCTGAAAATAAGGGCAAAAGTCCTGTTTATCTTATTTTAGCATATGCAAACAAAAAATGCAAGAGCAAATAGCAATTTAGCGTCAGCGAAAAAGAGATAAGCCGTCAAAACCCGAGAACCCGTGCTATTAATACTAATCTTTAATCGTTCTATAGACAAAGCCGACAGATGAAATAAGACCAGTC
>ENA-OXNW01000140-OXNW01000140.1-human-gut-metagenome-genome-assembly--contig:-NODE-140-length-25994-cov-14.0134_pt1 | contig 25994 bp, 27 predicted proteins | sample MGYA00249743_ERZ652495 | MGnify/ENA primary metagenome ERZ652495 (study PRJEB26925, sample SAMN05826958) | human gut metagenome | biome: ENVO:2100002; feature: ENVO:00000062; material: ENVO:00002003... | reverse complement strand
TAGGCTCCGGTCTCGTGGGCTCGGAGATGTGTATAAGAGACAGATTTATATGAGTCGAAAGAACGCTAACGAGAATAAAAGCCTTTTTGACTATGCAATGCAACTATCTATTCGTTTTCACAAAATATTTTATTGTATATTAAAGCTTATATTTAAAAAGCAAAGGAAAAATGAATTTATTTTCAACGGTTCAATTCCATCAAATGCTGAAAATGCAATATTTGCAGTTAATCACTCCAATATGTATGATATTCCTTATATATGTGAATCATTGGCCAGAGATTGTTATATTTTAATAGGAAAACAGCCATTACGTTTGATTGATCGAATAGCATTTATTATTAACGGAACGATTTGGGTCGATAGGAAAAATACCGTTGACAAAAAAAGAGCAGTAAATAAAATGATTAATATTCTTTGTGATGGAGCAAATTTAGTAATGTTTCCAGAAGGAACATGGAATCTTACATTTTCAAAACCTATGCTTCCTCTCTATTGGGGAATAATTGATATAGCAAAAAAATCAAATAAGCCAATTGTTCCGAATGTACTTGAATATACTGAAACTCAATGCTATATTTCATTTGGAACCACAATAAAGGTATTACCAAATGACAACAAAACTCAACGGATAGAGGACGTTAAAGAAAGCTTTGCAACATTAAAATGGATAATATGGGAGATGTATTCAAATACAGGTTGTAATACTGCTGACGAATGGAAAAAAGAAGTATATAAAAGGCTGAATGAATACCCAAAGATTGATTTAGATTATGAATTTTCTGTTATTCGTAATGAATACGACAATGTGACAGATGTGTTTTTTCATCTAACAAACTTGGTTCCAAACATTAGCAATGTTTTCTTATATAACAAACGATATCATTTTTGATGTTTAAAATGATGTTTGAGATGAAAGTTGCCTTAATATAAAATTTCAAGTGTGGTAGTACATAGATAATCGGTAATTTAATTTTAGAGACAATATAATTGTAATACAAAAGTAATTTACGCATAGTTTCTGACGGTTCAGGTACACTTATTGAAGATTCTGCTATAGTTGTTCGGACAATAGATTCTGTGTCAGGTATAGACTCGGTGAAAAGCGTTTCATTTTCTGCTTTGTGACATGAAGAAAACAGAAAAACAGTTAATAGCGGTAGAATCATTTTTTTATTCATTTTATCATTCCTTTGATTAATTCCTTTGATTATTGGTTTATCAGCCAATCGGCAATATCAATTATCCTGATGCCCTCATACTGATAACTGTCGTGACGTGTTCTTGCAATAAGGATTTTGGGGTAAGCATCACGAATGGCAAGCAGCGGTGATACTTCACGCTCAAAGGTTTTTTCACCCGAAATATCATCAGAAACCTGAATATATATCTTTTCATCACGCTTGATCGCAACAAAATCGATTTCCTTTTTATAGAGTGTGCCAACATATATCTCATATCCACGCCGCATAAGTTCAATGGCTACGATATTTTCGTATACTCTGCCGTAATCCATATTTTTCGTGCCGAGCTTTGCATATCGGAATGAATGATCGCAAAGATAGTATTTCTCATTGGAAGAAAGATACTTTTTACCCTGTATATCATATCTGCGAACCTTGTAAAAAGCAAATGCATTGCAAAGATACTGCATATATGAGCCGACGGTTTTATGATTTATCTTATCTTTATTACTGTTAAATGTGTCGGCAAGGCTTCTTGCGGAAGTGAGATTAGATATATTATCCATGAGAAAATCGGATATTCTGTCCATAAGAGCAACATTTCGTATGTGATATTTGGCTCGTATATCTCTTACTATAAGGGTATGGTAAACCTCATCAATATAGTTGTATTTTGCTTCAATATCTTTATATAAATATGATCCCGACATACCGCCTTCGAGAACGTATTTGTCGAAAGCATCATAGTTGTTATCATATTTAAAGTATTGCTGAAATTCCGAAAATGAAAATGGGTAAACCTTTATTTCAAATGTTCTTCCCGTAAAAAGTGTCGCAAGGTCAGAACTTAACAAAAAAGCATTTGAACCTGTGATATAAATATCATATTTTTCAGACGCATGAAGTCCGTTGATGGCTTTTTCAAAGTTATTGCACATCTGGATCTCATCTATCATAACCACATTTTCACAACCGATTTTATAATTATTGTTGATGTAGTCATATAACGGCTTATATTCGGTCAGTTCTTCATATTCGGGCATATTAAAGTTGATGTGTATAATGTTGATATCAGGATCATTCTGCAAAAGATGTGCTTTCAACGCTTCAAGCAGCTTTGATTTGCCTGAGCGCCGAACGCCTGTGATAACCTTGATATCGGGTGTTCCAACAACACTCAATATTTTATCCAGATAGTTCATGCGATTTATCAGTTTCATATCATATCACCGTCCCTAAAAGCATTATAGCACATCTATTTCCCAAAATCAATATCTTTTTGATTTTGGGAAATAAAATTAATATATAGCATACCCTGTTTCACGTAGGATAAACACAGTAAAACAACAATGTCATTATAATCATTCTGCTTCTGCAAAACAGAACAATTATCTTTTGTAACGCTCATCCTTGATCTTCTCACACAATTCTTCAGCAAAATTCTCAATATCAACGGTCGTCTGCCGAATCTCTTGCTTGTATTTCATCAGCTCCGTATCGGGACTGTCATCATTAACACTATTCTTCAAAGCAAGAGCCTTTTTGCGTGCTTCTTTGAAGTATTCATCAAATTCAGCCAGCTTGTCCGGATCCTTTTTGAGTTTACGTTTCAGATTGTTTCCGGTGGTATAAAAAATGTCATAGGTGCGCTGAACACTGCTCTTTGCGTTTCGTTCACGGACTTCCTTTGTCCATTCATTCTTGTTTGCAAGTCTGCACTCTTCGGAGCAGAAGTTGCTTTCTGTCTGCTTTCCCTTTACAACGAGCTTGTGGCATATCGGGCAGTTGGTAATAATGCGGTTTGATTGTTTGAGGATATCGCAGTAAATTCGCAGAACAGCAAGAAAAGAATCCTCTGCTACATAACCCGTCTGCCATGTTCCATTGTTATGGGTGTAGTAAACGTGAATGGTAAGATCGGTGGGAGCATCGTTGAGTTGTTCGGGAATATTCCAATACCTCACGTTGCTGTCATCAAGCGTTGGAAGATTACGAAACGGCAGCAGCATATCGGATACACAAGTGTTGAACTGCTCTGCAAATCGAGCTGCCGATTTTTTCATAGAAGATGTGAGTAGATGCCACTCTGCACTTAATGTCTTGTGGTGATACTCATAGTTTGTCAGAATTGAAAATATCATAAAATTAAGGATCATGTTGCCCTTGCCGGAATCGTCATAGATTTCGGTGAGGGCATTTTTGTATTCTTCCGCAGACTTGTTGCCTTGCCCTTCGCTGATTATCCCGCAAAGACCGTTTGAGCATTCAGCCATAATATCCATTTTTCTATCGCAGTCACCTTTGGCAAGTTCGTTCATATCTTCAACAAGGCTGCCGAGCTTTCTTGTGCGAACATCAATTTCATCGGAGGTGATTCCCATGGTAAAATAGCTTTTCAGATTATCAGGACTTCCAATAGCTATAACTTCTCTTTCATTCGGCACATCAAAGCTAACCCCGATAGCAGCTGTTTTGTTCTTTGCATCTATGTTTCTTATGTTCATTCAGTGTTCTCCCATCATTTGTATATCTTTTTGATTGTGTATTGTATCTCTAATATGTATTATTATACCATAATCAGACCAATATGTCAATTCCAATCAGTAAAATCAATCAGTCCTTATGTGATTGATAGGTCATTGTCATTCGATTGGTATGCGGTAACACTACTATTTTCAGCATTTGGCGAAAATTGATGTATAATTGAATCATCAAAAGCAGAAAGGAGGCTTAAAGCATGAATGAGGATTTGAAACACACTTCCGAAATTCTCTCCGCAAAGGACTTGCAGGATATGGGATTCTCCCGTTCAATGTCATACACACTGTTTAACAGAACCGATGTTCCCGTTATACGCATTGGCAAGCGTAAGTTCATAAGGCGTGAGAAATTCCTTGAATGGCTTGCAGAGCAGGAGAAAAGAAATTAAGATTAACCACCAAAAATTATTGCAAAGGAGAAGAAGCGAATGATAAAATTCAATGACACTTTCATAATCGGCATCGACCACGGTTATGGAAATCTCAAAACCGTTAATACGGTTACTGCATCGGGAGTGAAAGTGCATGACATTGAGCCGCCCTTCAAGAAAGAGCTTCTTGAATATGACGGAAAGTTTATCTGTATCGGAGAGAATCACAAGTCCTTCACAGCCGATAAGACCACAGATATGGATAACTACTACCTCACTCTTTACGGAATCGGCAAGGAATTGTCCCTTGCGGGAATCACAGAAGCGAATGTTCATCTCGCTGTCGGACTTCCGCTTATGTGGTATTCTGAGCAGCGTGACAGATTTTCCGAGTATATGATACAGAATGAAAATGTGGTTATCATATACAACGGCAAGCAGTACAGCGTTCATATTGAGGGCGTTTCGGTTTATCCGCAGGGATATTGTGCGGTGTATGACAGACTCAAGGATATGAACGGAGTGAATATGATAGCCGATATCGGAAACGGAACAATGAACATTATGAAGGTCATCGACCATAAGGTAATCACCGACAGCTGCCGTACCGAAAAGCTGGGAGTAGAAAAATGCGTGATAGAAATTCGCAATGCTCTTATGAACAAGTTTCACGAAGACGTTGACGAAAGCATCATCAAAAAGTTTCTGATGAACACCGAGCAAGAGCTTCCGCAGGATTATGAAAATGTAATGAGATATTGTACCGAAGAATACTGCAAGAGCATATTCAATGCCCTTTACAAGTACGATTACAATTCCCGATTGATGAAGCTCTATGTGGTAGGCGGCGGAGCAGTTGTGATGGACAATCACAATGTCAATCCGCCCAACACAACGTTCATCACAGATATTTGTGCTAACGCAAAGGGATATGAATTTCAGGCAAAGAGAAATCTGAGGAAGTGTGCCGATGGTAAAGACAACAAATCTCAGGCTTAATCTTGACAAGCCGGATCACCGAAAGGCTTATGAAATTTTGCAGAATTCCGACATGAGCCATTCAAAAACTGTCGTTGCCGCACTTATCTCGTTTTCCGAAAACGAAGAAAATCGCAAACACCTCTTTGACGGTATCAGAGAAATCGTGAGAGGGGAGATAAGTGCAGTTTTTGAAAATGCGGATATTGTGCAGGAGAGCATTTCCGAGAAATCTGTAATTTCTGCAGAAGCTCCAAAAAGCAAAAATTCGAAAAACGATAATATCGCAGATGCCGATTATGATGAAAATGAAGAATACGTCGATGATGATTTTCTGAATATGTGAGATTTTTCGCAGTTGGTATAACTTTTTCCGTAATGGTGTGGCTTCGATATCCCGATGTTTTGGTATTTGCATTAAAATCAGCCATAATTGAAGCTGAAAAATTGGGATCGGAACAAAGGATAATTGAAGTCAATCGGAATGTGGTGTTGATATGGGGCAGAAATGAAGCTGAAAATGTGGTATGAATTATTCCCCATATTAACGCTGAAAACGTAAGCAGGATCAATTTTCAAATATATTGGAGCTGATTACCAAAACAATAAAGTGGTATTAGCTTCAAAAGGGCAGGTGAAATATGAGGATCAGCGAGTTTTGTAAAAAATTCAATATTACTCATCAGGCAGTACATGATAAAATGAAAAATCATTCTGTCGAGCTGGAGGGGCATATCACAAAGGACGATAGAAATGTACTTGACCTCGATCCCTTTGCGGTTGAGCTTCTGAAACCCAATCGTTAAACCTACAAGGCTCTCGAAGAACGCAATTCTTATCTGGAAAATAGCTATAAAGAAACAGCTTCGGAGAATGAGCAGCTTCGGGAAGAACGTGATAAATTGGCTTCAAAAGAAGCTGATTCCGATGCTGTTATTGAGTTCATGAGCAAACAGGTCAAGGAATATGCGGACGAAAATGCCAATCTAAAAAATCAAAATGCAGAGTATCAGGGTACACTGTACGAAGCAAATAGGCTTAAGAGACAGTATGAAACAAAATGCAGTGAGGAAAACGAAGCACACGAATCGGAAATTGCACGGTTGACTGCTGAGGTTGAAAAGCTGAAAGGGCAAATCAAGTGTTCCAACGAAAAGAATAATGAACAGTGGAAAAAGCTGCAGGAAAACAGAGTGGAGATTTCTAACCTTAATATGGACGTTGCCAAGAGAGATGATGAGATAGTAAAGCTTCGCAGCGAAATAGCGGATCTCAACGCTAAGCTTCAGAAATTTGAGGATAAGCAGTCTGGAAAACAGGACGCATCGAAACAGAACAGCACGAAAAAGTCCTTATTCGGACGTAAAAAATAGCATATCTGCAAGTCTTGCAAATAAGTGCAGGTCGCTTGCGGATAATGGAGAAATTTGCATGATTTTTACGAAAGGAGTGGCTGCTATGATTTAGCAAGCATAGAATTTGTGTACCCAAATTCAGACGGCGTTCGCCGCCGATATGCCCGGTCGGGCATTGGATATAGAATAACCATATAAAGGGGAGGTATTATGAACAGAACTACAATTATGAAATTCCGAGCGACAGAGGAAGAAGCGGCTGAGATCAGACGCAAAGCCAATGCCGCTGGAATGACCGTCAGCAGATTTTTGAGGACTGCTGCCGTAAACAGTCAGGTGGTGCTTTACAACACCGCCGACATTTTCGGGCTTCGTTCCGATCTCAAGCGCATCGGGAACAACATCAACCAGATAGCTATGGTAGTGAACTCAAATAGGTCGGTTTATCAGAGTGATGTCAGAGAGCTGAAAAAGCAGTTTTCAGAATTGAGCGAAAAGCTCAACGAGCATCTGAAACCGCTGTCATACGAGGTGTTGTGATTTGGCTTATGTAAAGCATACCGCAATTCATACAACGCCGGAAGCTCATTTGAAATACATTCTCAATCCCGACAAAAATGAAGAAATGAAATATGTCACAGGGATATGCTGCGGAGATGACCTTGAAACTGCTTATGACAATTTCAAGGAGATTTTTGAAAAGTACAATTCTGAAAAATTTGATGATTGCGAATTATTAAAGAAAAGCGGAAAGCGGCATATCCGCATTCACTCATATACGCAGTCTTTCGATTCAAGTGTTTCTCCCGAAGAAGTACATCGGATAGGTGTGGAATGGACGAAAAAGGTGTTTGGAGTGAACAGACCGATAATCGTCAGCACTCATGTTAATACCGACCATGTGCATAATCACATCTCCGTTTGTCCGTATGACCTTGACGGGATTCGCTGGCACAGCAATTACAAAACATTGCAGTTCGTCAGAAAGCGTTCCGATGAAATTTGCCTTGAACATAATCTTGACATTATCAGAAATCCGAGAAGAAAAAGCACTATCGGCTACAAGGAGCATGATGCCCGAAAGAAAGGTTATTCGTGGAAAAGAAAAATGGCTGATACGATAGACAGGCTTATCCACAGTGATGATGTTACAGATATTTACTCTTTGATTGAAAAGATGAAGGAGTGCGGTTACACCTTTACCAACGAAAGCCGAATGATAGCGAAACCGTAAGGCGTGAAATATGGCTGCTGCATTGCAAAGCTTGGATTCGGATATTCTTATCAGATGCTTATGGAAAGGATAAGCAACAAGCAGAATGAATTTGTGGGAAGAAAGATAAGTGCATTTATCGGTTTTCAGGTTGAAATTGCTGTCGGCATTCGTGAGCGGCAGCTTGATATTTATCGTTCTCAATCGGTGCATATGCCGACTTATGCAGAGGTGAAAAAATCTTTCGAGGTGCTGAACTTTATCCACAGCAATCATATTCATTCTCTTGAAGATATGAAGTCCTGTCTTTCGGCGGCAAATCGTAAAGAGGACTTTGCTATGCACAGATATTTCAGTCTTGCAAATAAAAAGGAACAGCTGAAAACGCTGAACTTTTTGGGAGATGAATATGCTCGTCTGCTGAAGACGGAGAACAGAGATGAAGCACAGCAGAAGCGGCTGGAAAAACTGCATTGGCAGCTTATGATAAGCGGAGGTATAGGTGGTTGGGATACTCATATGGAAAACTGGCTGCCGAAGCTGAAGGACAAGCTTCGTAATGACCTTAAACAGCTTGACAGTCTTGCTGCCGAAATGGGCAGAGCATCTAAAGAGCGTGCAAATGTAGAAATGTCACTTGCATATCTGGAGGATTTTCTTAAATCCGATTATGACAGGATTCGGGAGCATGAACAGCTTCGCATCCAGATTGAGAATTATCACAACGGACTTGAACCGCAGGAAGATGGTACATACAAGGCAGAGCCTGAACCTACAGCGGAGAGAAATGCGGAGTTTGCATATCTGGATATGCGTGAGGAACAGCGCAGGAGAGCCGAGGAACAGCGTAGGAGAGATGAGCGGCAGAGAGAAATGAGGAGCAGGAGTCGCAGCGGTTATTGTCGGTGATGAATGTTCCAAATATATACGAACAAAAGAGATCACAAAAAGAAAGGAGCATTTTTGCTTATGAAAGAAAGAATAATTGAGCGTACCGTAAATGGTATCAAGGTAACATCTCACATTCCCGAAGATGTGAGCGAGAGCTTCAAGAGGAACAGGATAAATCAGATATATGATATTCTTGTGGCTGCCAATAAGCGAAACGAGGAATCGGACACAGACACAGACAAGTCCGAGCCGGGGAAATCAGCGTAAATAATTTTGAAAATATCGCTTTAAAGTGTTGAAATTCAGGGGCGAATATGTTATAATGATTATAACGTAAAATCGCCTCTGAATTTATATAAAATGTTTCGGAGGTAATTTAAAATGAATAAGTATATAGCAATTTATGTTCGCCGTTCTGTCAGTGATAAGGAAAAAGGAAACAACTCACTTTCCATTCCCGCACAGATCGCTGACTGTATCAGATTTGTCGGAGAGGAGGCTTTTTACAAGGTTTACGAAGAGGACGGAAAGTCGGGCAAGGACATAAAGCACAGACCTGCGTTCAGGCAGATGTTCGAGGACTGCAAGGAAGGACTTGTTTCCAAAATTGTGGTGAAAAAGTACGACCGATTCAGCCGTAATATGCGAGAATATCTGAACATCACCGATGAGCTTGACAAGCTGGGAGTAAGTGTTGTATCACTTTGCGAGCCATTCAATACAGATACCAAAGAGGGCAGAATGATGAGAAACAATCTTCTGAATTTTGCCGAGTTTGAGCGTGAAGCGATAGCTGCGAGAGTTAAGGATTCCTATGATACGAAAGCACAGGAAACAGGCTTTTATCAGGGTGGTGTGGTATATTTCGGCTATCAGAGTTCAAGGCAGACCATAAACGGAAAGACAGGTTCGGTGCTTGTTCCTTACGATTCCGCTGTTACCGTCAAGGCAATGTATGACATATATTCAAATCCTGAAGCATCGCTCCGTGATGTGATAATGTACATAAACGAAAATCATCTTCCGATGGAAGCTCCTCACGGCGACGGTACTGTTACAAGAGGTTTTGATGCCTGCAATATTGCCGCCGTTCTGAAAAATCCGCTTTATGTAAGGGCAGATAAGAACGTATATGAATATCTGCTGAAAAACAACTACCGCATAATTGATGATGTGGACGCATTTGACGGAAAGCACGGTTTATTCTGGCACAATTACAGAAGCAAGACCGACAGATATGTTAAAGTCGGTTATCACGAGGGACTTGTTGATGCGGACATCTGGCTTGCGGTGCAGGACAAGTTTTCACATCATCAGATACCGATAAGAAAAGGCAAGGTTCTCCGTTCGTGGCTGTCGGGTCTGCTCAGGTGCGGTCATTGCGACCATGCCGTAAAGGTTGATTATACATACAATCCAAAATCGGGAAGCAGCTGGAGATACTTTACTTGCAGCGGATACAACAGTGTTCGTGGCTGTAGGTCATCGGGCATCAAAATGAATGTCAATCAGGTGGAAGAGCTGGTGTATAACGATATGAAAGAGCATATCGAGGCTTTTGAGATAGCAAGGAAAATTGATAAAAAGCCTTCCACAGAAGTTGAGAAGATGCGTTCCGAGATACTGAAAATCGAAGCGGAAACTTCAAAGCTTATGGAAAAGCTTGCCGATGCAGATGAAGTCCTTTTCGGATATATTCAGGATAGAATAGGTAAGCTCCACAGCACAAAGAATGAGCTTGAAAAAAAGCTGATGCTTGTTGACAGGCGTGTTAAGAAAATTGATACGAAACCGCTTCTTGATCCGCTTAACAGGTGGGATACGCTTACTGTTGAGGAGAAAAATAGTCTTGCCCGAATGATGATCGAGAAGATATACATATCGACAGAAAAAGGTGTAGATATACACTATTATTTTTAAGGATTTTTAGGCTCTCTTGTTTTGATGGGCAATCCCTTGATAAAGCGTGAGATGGAGCTTCAAGCTCTCATAAAGGACTTGAAAATGGAGAAATCACGATATTCCGAGCATATCTATGAGCTTCAGGATAATATCCGTGTAAAAATTCCCGAAAAGCTTCGCACAAATGAGCTTGTAATACAGCATCTTCAGAAAGATTTTGATACAGCAAGCAACACTCCGAAGTTTGTTGATGTGGACGGTAAGGAAACCTACCCTATTACGCTTATGGGTGATGTATATAACGACCGCAAGGAAGCAGGCATAAGACTGAAATTGCTTATTTCATCCAATGCAGCAAGAATAGCGGAGGGAAAGATGTTCGAAGTCGGTGAATACCGTGGTTTAAAGCTTTCCATATTTTTTGACGCTCTTTCAAAGCACGTTAAGGCTTGCCTTGACGGTGAGAAACATCATTACTGCGACCTTAATCTCGAAACCGATGTGGGTAACATTATCCGACTGGATAACTGCATCAATAACATACAGAAAAGCATTGAAGATCTGAAAAGCTCCAATGAAACTATGAGGTCGGAGCTTAAACAGATGAAAGCCGATGTTGACAAGCCGTTCTCAAAGGCAGAGGAGCTTCTGAAAGCCGAAACAGAGATCGAAGAAGTGCATCTCCAACTGACAAAGTTTGAAATGACTGATGATACTTTGCAGAAAGAGGTTTTTGAACGCCTTGCCGATATGTTTCCGCAGGTGCTTGAGGGTGACAGTGAATATGTGAAGTTCAATGTGCATGGCGGTGAGGATCTTCATGTGGAAATGAACGGTGATGTCCTTACGATTTGTCAGACATATGAGCAGAACGGTGACCTGATGTATGATCCGAGGATTGACCTCAAGGTTGATTACGATAATCAGAAGGTTATTCCGTTATCCTTTGAAAACAGCGGTATGGGAGTTTATGAGGAATACAGTTCCGAATTAACACCCGAAATCGCCAAGCAGATGAATGATGTGCTTGATTTTATGGATAATACTATGCTGGAAAATATCGAAGCAGCAGGTTATGAGCCTGAAGAAAATAATTTTGTTAATTATGAAAGAAAAGATAGGTGATAGTTACATGTATCACAAATTCGAGTGTATAATTGACATTATCTGATTGAGACTTGTTTCGCCTTGATTTTTGGGGTAGGCATATTACATCAAATTAGTGTGCAGCAGTCAAATATAATGTTTAAACGAAGGTAAAAACAGTATTGTTATAAAATAAAAAGCTCCATTAAAAAATCATTCGGCAGAACACACCGAAAGGTTTGAAATGGAGCTTTTTTATTTAATGAATATGCTGTTCGCCTGTTAATAGTTCCAAGTAACATTTGCGCAGAGATGTCCTTGCACGTGACAGACATTCTCTTACATAAGTTGCTTTAATGCCAATATGCTCGGCAGTCTGTTCATTATTTAGGTGAAGGATAGCCTTATCAAGAATTATCTGTCTGTATCGTGGGTGAAGCTTATTTAAGGCTTCCAGAAGCATACGGTTATCGTAATCCTTGATTGCAATGATCTCAGGATTGCTTTCAACCATCGGCTCAAGATCAGGAAATTCACTGATGCTTACAGTTGTGATGCTTTTATTCTTTTTAAGAATGGTGAAGCAGTGGTATTTGGTTGTCATATAAAGATAACTTCTCATTTTTGCGGGTGAGACCTTTTGAACATTATCCATATATTTCCATAATTTTAGAAAGACCTGCTGTAAAGCATCTTCGGCATCATGCTGATTTTTCAGAATGTTAAGAGCGCATAAGAACATCATCTGGTGATATTCTTCATACAGCTTGTTGAAGTAATACCGTGTATCTGCGTCGTCAATTACTTCAAGAAACAGCAGCATTACAGATGGCAGGGATTAGAGAAACAGGTTACTGTTTCAATAACATTGTTTCTGCTGTTATATACCTGAACCTGTACATAGTTGCAATAATAATATGAAGAGCTTAATGCACTTGTGCTTGTTTTTACAAATCCGGCAGGATCCTGAGAGGTGCTGGTCTGAGACCATGATTCAACTGGGGTCCAGTTTGATACGCCATCAGTTGATTTCATAAGTGTCATTGTAATAACTGATTTTTTTGTGGAGTAAAGGAAATATGAACCTGTACAGATTGCTTTGTTGCTTTCGTTGATATCTATTCCGGATGCAACATAATTTACATTGTCATAAAGAGGCATAACTCCATATGACGAGGCGGGAGCAACAGGCTGTACTGGTTCGTCATAAGCATATGTTGCAAATGACATTGTTCCGATAATACTTAATGCGGTGATAAATGAAATAACTTTTTTCATCATAATGATGACCTCCTAAATATTTTTATAATTATATAACTATAAACATTTAGGATTGTAACATATTATTTTAAAGATTGTGCAATTTTAACAAGTGTTTCCATAGTTATTGTATCATCGGTTGAGGTGATGAAAAATGAGGTATTATTATCAATCCACATTAGTGAAGAACCACCATCTTTTGAAGTATAGACTGCAGCATTGCCATTAACATCAATAAATTCTGAATAGGTGGACTCGTTATCAGTATTTATGACTACATTGCTGGAATTTGTAATGCTGGTACTGATTGCGATGCTTATTGATTTTCCTTTGTCGTTTACAAATTTTTGCGTTGTGAGTGTATCTTCTTTATTGTATGACTGTAAGCTATATCCGTCAGGGAGATAACCCGGCGATATTACATCATTGATGTTATAACTGTCGTTATATGTCGTATGCGTGGAGTGAATATTTGTGAGCCAATCCAGAAATTTGATCCTCAGTGCATCAACCGAGACTACAGATATTGAAAAGAATACAATTATAACAGCACATACTGTTACAGCGTATCTTCCGAATGTTGCAGCCTTTTTTCCAAATGAACGGATCCTACCTTTTCGGTATTCCCTGTCAAGAGCTTTATAAAATTTTTCTCCTGGTTCCGGGTTGTCAGGAATGTCATCCATATTCTTATATTCTTCTTCAAGCTCTTTTCCGAATTCTTCAAGCATTTCGGATACAGCAAGGCTCATTACAGAGTTTTCATATTCTTCCATAAGTTTGCGGTCAGCCATTGAACTTGCCCTCACTTTCTTTTTGGCAAAGCTTTTTTATCTTGTTTACCAGCCTGCAGCGATATGTACGGATATTATTGTATTTCATACCTGTCTGCCTTGATATCTCATGGTCGTCAAGACGCTCGAAATAGCTTTTTACAATAAAATCCTTTTCACTTTCATTCAACTTTTTTATTGCAGCTTTTGCAAGTTCCAAATCCAGTTTGTCCATAACAGCATTTTCGGTTGAAAAGTCACTTTTGACTTGATCCATGCCCGATTCTGCAAAATAATCAACATAGGATCCGTGCTTGGAATTTTGTGAAAGATAAGTTTTGCAGGTGTTTTCAATAGTAATGACAACATAAGCGGTCGCTTTGTAACAGTCGAGGCTTCGTAAAAGTTCGATCTTGTCAATAAGCTTAACAAACGAATCACTGACCATATCTTCTGCTGTTTGCCAGTCATGCGTTAAAGCATATGCCTTGTTGACCCAAAGCTTTCGCTTACCCCTATAAAGTGCAGCAATGAAATCACGGTCATCATCGTTTTCAATAACCATAAACATATGGAGCAATTCCCCTTTTTATTTTCTTTTTCTTTTAGAATCATTTTTGGGACCGATTTCAATTTTACCATGTTTTTCTTCATATTTCTCAATAGCATCACGGATCAGAATTATGATCTGACTGTTTGCAGACCGTCCTTCATAGTCAGCAACACAGTGCAGCTTGTCCAGCATTTCCTCATCTATACGGATAGATAAGCTTTTTATAGCCATAATATCACCTCATAATAAACATATTCTATATTTATTATAAGTTCTTGGCTTGACCTATATTCCATTTTAGAAATATAATATATCTAAAATATATCTATTGTGCGCTCCAAATGCTTGCTTAATGTTAATTATACACTATAATGGGGCTGGAATTGTGTTCAAAATAACAAAAAAATATCAGAATGTGTTACAATATGTCGTGATATGATGTCTTCAATGAGTAGAATAATTATTTATTGGGAGATAAATATGCAGAATATAAAGTGCAAAAAAAGGATAAACAGAATTATAGCAGGACTTGTGTCCGCAGCAATGGCATTCACAATGGTTCCTGATGTGTGGCTGCCTGTTCATGCTGAGATAGTGAGCAATCAGATAAAAAATGCAGATATCGGCACGGCAGCAGCCCGGAATGAGCTTGATAAATACAGCTATACCAAATATGAATTTAACGGCAACACCTATGCTTTTATTGAAAATGAGATGCTCTGGAATGAAGCAAGAGAGGTATGCGAAAAGCTTGGGGGCATCTTGCGTATATAAATTCCGAAGCCGAACAGGAATTTATTACAGAGATAACCAAGAACTATTACACGGCTCTCGGAGGCTGGGACGAGCTTTCGGAGGGAGAGTGGACATGGCTTGACAGTTCAGAAATGACATTTACCAACTGGCGCAGCGGAGAGCCTAACAACAGCTATCCTCATCAGAATCATTTGTACATAAATTACAGTGGTGCAGGCAAATGGGACGATGGTTATGATAACAGAATGGCTCCGTTTGTTTGTGAATGGGAAAATGATAGATCTGAGCATAATGTAGGCATATTATCGGAATATACCATTTTCTCTTCAAATATAAATGAAGATATTACTCTTAATGGCTGGAAAAGCTCTATCACAGGCGGCATATATTCGGGCCGTGATTTCATATGCAATCTTTCGGAATTTTATCTTGACGGCAAAGCTGATACGGTGGGAACCGTAACTGCAAACGGCTGGAAAATAAATATCCCCGAAAAGAATGAAAATATAGAAGCTGCAGCTATGCCTGACCTTGAAGAAGCGATCCTTGCAAGGGCAAGAGAATATACGTATTATTCCGAAAGCCCTTCATATATTCAGGATACGAATATCATCAACGGCAGCATTATGGTAGCAGGCGATGTTATCATAAGCGGCACAAATTTCGAAGGTGACTGCTACATCATTGCAGACGGAGATATTGTATATAACATAAATGCGCTTAACACCACAGGCAGGCTTGTGCTGTATTCCAGAAACGGCAATATCACTGTCAACGGAACAAATATCAATATAAACGGCATTATGTATGCGCCCAAGGGAAAGGTGTCTTTCAATGCAAACGAAACAACGGTAAACGGACGTATCTGGGCAGATAATGTCAATTTCAGCGGAAGCATTTTTAATATCAAGGGCAGCGAAGATGATCTTGATCTCATAGGTGATACTGATATTGAAACCCCTACCGAATACTCGGTTTTGTCTCAGGGCGAAAGCAAATACGGATATAAGCACGAATTTGTTGAAAATGAATGGAGCCTTGGAAAGGATACAACATTTGGGCCTGCAATGATAGAGCTGGTCCCCAACGAATATAACAAGAGCGGTTTCAGCTATTATAGGATAAGCAAGCGCCTTGAGGACAATTTCAGCTTTTCGGCAAGATTTACATTTTCAATAGACTACACAACGTCTCTGGCAGACGGACTGGCGTTTGTGATTCAGACAGATGATACTTTGGCAGGCACTATCGGCAAGGGCATAGGCTATGGCAATATATCACCCAGTCTGGCAGTGGAGTTTGATGATTACAGAAACAACGAGCCTAACGGAAATCATATCGGAGTAATGCTCAACGGAAATTGCGACAAGCATTATGCTATTTATGATTACGAAGAGCTGAATAATAACGGAGCAGTCCATGATACATGGATAGAGTATGACGGTGTTAACAAAATGCTCTACGTAGCGGCTGCTCAGTATGATGAAAACGGAAATGTCCATAAACCTCAGCAGGCAATGATCTCGTATAATATTGACCTGAATGAACTCCTTGCAGGTCAGGAGTATGTGTATTTCGGAATTACATCTGCGACAGGCAGCAGCAGAGCAAGTCATAAGCTGCATGGCGTGGAGTTTGATCCCAGCCCCGATTCATTGTATTATGCAGATGAACCTGTTATTGAGATCACAGCGTCTTCCGATAAGGTAAATGTGGGTGAAGAGGCGTATTTTACCGTCAATGCAACGCACGAAGATAAGATAAAGGATATCGGATATACTCTGAACGGTATGCCTGTAACGGCTTCTGACGGAAAATACATTCTTGATACTGCAGAAGAGGGAACATATATATTTGAAGCTAATGCAGTGACAAGCTCAGGTAAAAACATATCAGCTTCTGCGACCATAGAGGTCGTAAATTCAGGCAAGCCGATCGTTGACCTTATTTTTGATAAGGACAGCTATGCGGAGGGCGATGATGTTATTGTGACTGTCACTGCCACCGATGAGATAGGCATTGCGGGAATGGCTCTTGAATATGATGGCTTGCAGGCAGAGCTTGATGAAAATAACTCTTATACAGTAAAGAAAATAACAGCCGGCAAACACACCATTGTTGGAATTGCGTGGAATACTGCGGGCGCTGTTTCAAGTGCAGAGTATGAAATTACCATCAATCCCAAGGGCAGCGAACCTGCAGATGAGCTTACTCTCAATGCGGAGATCGATACATCAAAAATCAAGGTGGGAGAGCCTTTTGATATCAACATTACCGCAAAGGGCGGTGTTGGTGAAAAGACAATATCCTGCACAGTTAATAACGAAAGCGTTGCAGTCGTAGATTCAAAGGCAAACTATACTCCCGAACAGTTTGGAACATATGATATCGCTGTTTCTGCAGTTGATGAAGCCGGCAGCAATATTACAAAGAGAATTAAAGTTACAATTTCCGAAAGCGGAGCCGATATAGAAGACGATGATGAAAATGAATATGATGAGGATTGTGATTATGTAAATAAATATCAGCCGTCTCCGGTTGTTCGTGTAATTCCCGAACAGACAGCAGAAACAGAAGTGAAGCTGACAGCAGAAATGATTGACATGATTGAACAGTTAACTTCACCTACAGCTGTTTATGAATATCTGTACAATAATGTTAATTGTGAGTTTTACACAGGCTCACGAAAGGGCGCAATAGGCACTTTTGAACAGAATGGCGGAAATGATGTTGACTGTGCAAGCTTACTAATTGCCTGCTTAAGATATATGGGATATGAGGCGGAATATGTAACAGGAACAATATGCCTTGACAGCCGACAGGTTATGAAGCTTACCTGCACAGATGATCTGGAAACAGCATTAAAGGTTCTTGGCATTGCAGGAAGGTCTGGCACAGTAAGTGGTAATAAGATATATATTGACCACACATGGGTGTCTGCTGAAATAGACGGACAAAAATATGAGCTTGACATCAGCTTCAAATACTATGAAAAACTGCATTTGTTCAATGATTATGTTAATGAATCAATGAATAAAATTGATATATCTGATATCAAAGAATCATCTGATATATATTGGCTGATGAATCCATACGAGAATAATCATGATCAGATGATAATTGCGCAAAAGACTATTATCAAAAGAGAAATTTCGGAATTACCCTTGTCATTGCCGTATATTTGTGATACAATAATGGAGCAGACTAATGATATATGCGATTCAAGATATATTGCAAGAGATTATATGACTGTTGAATTCGGAGGGGAAGCATACAAAATTTACGCTTCTGAATTGGCATCAAGCTCTGTTACTATAGGATTTGAATCGGATCTGTATTATGGCTCAACTCCTGTTCTTTACATTGACAATAATCCTGCAAAACGTTGGAAAAGCTGTTCTTCCTCAAGAGGGACAAGGCTCGTTATGAATATTTCTGTTTCAACATCCGGACAGAGATATTACTATTCAAAGGAAATCCTTGCAGGCTCTTCCCATGCGATCGTGACCGATACGCAGATCGTCTCAGCACAGGACATTCTGACAGCATTTGACAGAATGCCTGTGGCTGAGAATGAACGGGCACTTGTCAATACGGAGAATGTTTTTGAGGATAAGTATATTGGCAATTTGCTGAATTTGATAGGCAAGGCGTATTTTGCCCAGCTTGATATTGAGTCAAAAATACTTGCAAATGCTCAGAATATTTATGCCGAGAGGTATATTAGTGTTGGTGTGTTTAGTTATACGCCGACATTTATCGAAAATCTCGGAGCAGTCAGGGAGCTTGATCAGGGCGGCTATAGTGTTGATATTATAGGCAACAACTGTGCGGCTGTTAGTCTTGACGGCAATGAAACGTCCGAAAAAAGCTATTACTTTGGTGCAGGATATGTTTCTTCATACTTTGAACATTTGGTATTGGAACAGTTTATAGGCATAGACAGCGTTTCCACAGCAAAGGTATTCATCATTGCGGCTCAGAATGGAATTGACTTCAAAATAATATGTTCTGAAAATGCAGATGAGATATCAACGCTTGTTCTAAATGCTTCGGATATTTCCGAAATACGTTCATATGTAAACAGCGGAAAAACTGTAATTGTTCCAACCCGAAATATATCGATCAACGATTGGACCGGAACAGGCTTTATTGTTCAGGACCTTGACAACAACGAAATTATTTTCAGATTGTCAAACGGACTGAATGGCGGATATACAACTACAGACGCTAAAATTAATTTTTCCTTTATGACAGTCTTGACCTGTGCTGATATAGGCGGCAGTTTAATGGGCATTGTTGGACTTTTGACTGCATTATCTTTTGCAACGCCGTTATCATGGGCAGTAGGGATTATTGGCACTGCCGTATTGTTTGGTGTATTTTGCAGTGTAATATGTCAATATTATGAAGCTGCAAATTTATACGTCAAGGCATTGTTAGGAAATGAAGAAGCTACTAAAGCCTTGTACGAGCTTGCCAAGTTCAATGGGATTGCCTATATATTTGCTATGGCGATTACTCCTGTAGTTCAGCCTGTTGCCAAGTTTTTATCCGAAACAAAGATCGGGCAGAAATTCCTTAGTAAGGTAAATAAAGAGCTTTTTGAAAAGAGTCCGCTTGTTGTTAAGGATGCCTATGATAACTGGATTTCCAAGGGGTATTCTGAAGATGCCGTTTCAGATTTGCTGGGTGATTCCAAATTTCCGCTTTACAGTGATGATTTGGTTGAAGCTGCATTAAAATCAGATGATCCTGCTGCATTTGCCAGCACTATGGCTAATTGCAGTGATGATGTTGTCAGGGCTTTGAATGCATCTGATGATAAGGATTATGCTGTAAGACTTATTACTGAAAACAGCGAAGATGGAATCAATCAATTATTGAGAGAGTATGAGAATGGCGGAAATGTAATAAGCATTGAAAGCAATAAACGCCTAAATCAGATTGAAATAGAGTTTAATTATAAACCCCAATATGATGAGGGTGAGTTTGCAAGACAGTTGGCTGATCAGGAGAATGGAATGAATCAATTGACTGTTGAAGAATATTTAAAGAATCGTCAGAAATATATTAACGAGGGGCGAGCTGCAGAAAGTAAAGTATATCAACAGCAGGCAAGAGATATGGCATATTTTGATAAAGTTAATGAATTATGCAATTTAGGAAAATCGAAGAAAGAAGCTGAGAATATTGCTAAAAAATGGTTAGAATCTGAAGCAGCTTTGCATAATCCTGATATGATTGCTGGAGGCAAACCTCAAAATGTAGGTGGAATGGGAGATAGCAGAATTAATTCTTCAATCGGATCGCAATGGCAATATAGAATAGATGAAGTGGATAAACAAATTGAAGAAATGGCAAGGTGGATGACTGATGAGGAAAAAGCAACAACGTATTTAAATGTAAAGCTATCGTATACAACAAAATAAATTGGAGGAATGAAAAATGATTGAAATCAAATCTGTAAATCTTGAAGTTAATAAGGATACTATAAGAAAATATAAATCTCATGTACCAAGCGAGCTTATAGAAATATGGGAAAAATATGGTTACGGGGAAATGCTTGATGGCTATCTTAGATTTATCAATCCGGATGATTATACAAATTTAGTTGACGAAACATGTATGTACAGACAAAAATCAATACCTATAATAACAACAGCATTTGGCGATGTTATTACTATTTTCAACGGAAAATATATTGATATAATAAAATATAGGTATGGATTTTATTATCTGATTGCTGCGGAGTTAAAGGCTTTCATCAGAGATTTGGGTGACATTTATACTGTTAAAACAACATTTGAACTTGATAAGTTTAAAGAAGCAGTTGAAACATTGGGCGGAGTAGAGCATGACGAATGCTTCTGCTACGTTCCCCTGCTCGGATTGGGCGGAGCGGAAAAGGTTAGCAATATCCAGAAAGGTAAAACAAGGGAACATATTGAAATAATTTCTCAGCTTGTGGGAAAAGCTCAATACAAGGCAGTGCTACCTGATTGATGTATTATTATTGAAAGATGCCAAGACATACCCCAACGGCGCAAGGGCGACATACACCTATGACGCAAACTACAATCTCATTTCCGAAACAAGTGCAAGTGGCGGTGTGACCTATTATGAGTATGACAAGATAGGCAGAAATACGGCTATCGTTGACGCTCTCGGCAACCGCACAACGTTCTATTACAATGCAAGATCACAGCTTGAAAGTATGACCGACCCTATGGGCAGAACATACACCTACAGCTATGATGACAACGGCAACCGCATTAAGACCACATATCCCGACGGCACAAGTGTGTCCTCTGTTTATGATTCAAGAGGACGTGTTACACGTCAGACCGACCAGCACGGCTACAACACATATTATGTTTATGACGGTGCAGACAGGCTTATCCGTGTGACAAATGCGCAGGGCATTTCCACAAGCTACACATATGACGAAGTGGGCAATATGACCTCCGTTACCGACGGAAACGGCAATGTCACCGCATACGCATATGATGATTTCGGCAGAGTTGTAAAGACAACAAACGCTCTCGGAAATTCCGCATACACCACTTATGACAAGAGCGGAAATGTTCTGACCTCAACCGATTATGCAGGCAGCTTGACAAGCTATACATACGACAGTCTTGACAGGGTTTCAAGTAAAACAACACCCGACGGCACGGTGAACTATACCTATACGGCTGACGGAAAGATATCCACAGTAACCGACAGCACAGGCACAACCATGTTCACATACGACCTTATGGACGGTTTGACGAGAGTGGATTACCCTGACGGGAATTATGTAAGCTATTCTTACGATAATGCTTGCAGATTAACGACTGTAACTACACCTTTCGGCTCGACCGCTTACGAATATGACCTGCTTGACAGGCTTACAAGAGTGGTCGACAGAAACGGATATGCAACTGTTTATGAGTATGATGCAAACGGAAACCGCACTGCTGTTCATTATGCCAATGGTTTTACTACAACATATGAATACGACTTGCTCAACAGACTTGTTTGTGAAAAAACTGTTGACATAAACGGCGACATTGTAGTACAATATACCTATACTCTCGGCGCAGCAGGGGAGCGCAAGTCTGTGACAGAACTTGACCGCACTGTTGAGTATACATATGACAGCTTATATCGTTTGACCTCGGAAACTATCACCGAGGGCGAAAACACAACTGTCTATACCTATGCTTATGACAACGTAAGCAACCGCATCTTGAAAACCGAAAATGGTGCTGCTACTGAGTATGTTTACAATGCACTCAATCAGCTTGTTTCCGACAGCGAAACAACCTACGAATATGATTTAAATGGAAATCTTATTCGTGTGATTGGCACGGCTAACTCTGCACTTTATGAGTACAATGCTGAAAACAAGCTTGTAAAAGCTACTGTTCAGAACGGCGTTCTTGTTACTGAGGAAAGCTATACCTATGACTACGAGGGCAACAGAACTTCTAAGACTACACATAGAAGTGACGGCGTAACCGAGTATGTAAAGTATCTCAATGATAATTCAAGCCTTACCAATGTTCTTGCAGAGATTGGTTCTGAGGGTTCGGTGCAGGCATACTATACCATTGGAGCTGACCTTATTTTTCAGGAACGTGACGGAAAGGTGTCTGTATATCTTTATGACGGACATGGTTCTGTTGTTGGCTTGGCTAATGAAAGTGGCGTTGTTACCGATACCTATTGCTATGATGCTTTTGGTAATTTGCTTAATTCCACCGGCTCTACAAAGAATTGTTATCGTTATTGCGGTGAGCAGTTTGACGAGACTACGGGACTTTACTATCTGCGAGCGAGATATATGGATACCTCTACGGGTAGGTTTATTTCGCAGGACACATATCAGGGCACAATAAATGACCCTGTTAGCTTGCATAAGTATTTGTATTGCAGCTCAAATCCTGTAATGAATATTGATCCAAGTGGATATTTGACAGTTGAGGATTTGGAAGTGGGAACAGCTGGTGAAGCCATTCTTGATGTTTCATACCAAATGTCAAATCAGTCTGCAATGAGAATTGGTATGAAAATCCTTGCCGTTGCTGTAACCGTATTTAATATTGTACTGGCGACATATATAATTACTGATGTTCTTTTGGATAATGTTAGCGATATTGCAGATGGTTCAACCAACTCATCAGATGTAAATGACGAAGCAAGAGACTCAGCAATTGATGATACAACAAAAAATACAGGAACAGGTGGAGGTAGTTCAAATAATAACAACAAGAAAAATAATAAAAAGAATAAGAAAAACAAGTTTTCCCACCTTGATGTTAAAGAAATATGCAGAAGATTTAATATAACAGAACATCAATGGCATAGAATATTGAAGCCTGCAATTATAAAAATGCTGGCTGATAACTCTTTGGGTAAAAACCCCGATGTTTTATTTGATAGAAACGGCAATATTCAATTAATGGGTGTAATCAATAAATTAACTGTTGAACTTGGCGAAAATATATATGAATTAATCCGTAAGTTATTAGGTGGAGGTTAAAAAAATGATAATGCATTTGCGAATTTTAACCGTAAATGATGATTTTGATTTATCAAAATGTTTTGAAACGCTTATGTTGGAGAAAGATGAAGCGTTTGGGTGGGAAACAGAGTACAAATTTGTTTCTCAAATTAAAGGAGGGTGGTATACTATATCACCAGTTATATCAGAAGGAGAAAATTTTTATGAGAAAATAAATGATATTTGCGATGGAAAATTGGAGTGTGATAACGCTTTATTATGTCCTTTTTGGGCTAATAAACATAGCATAGAGTATTCACTATATCCTCTGATTGTTAATGAAAGATACTTTAATGATTTTTGTCGTATACTATATCACTGTGTAAAGAACTCCAAAAATAACATAATTATTTTTTTACCCAAGTTTGCTGAAGTAAAAGACGATTTACTCGCCGGAACAATTAGTATTCGGAACTTTATAAAATTATTATCAACTCAAAAAATCTTATGTGGTATGTGCTATGTAATTACAATTTAGGCAGAATTTAGTACATTATGGTTTTGTCACAGATACTTACTGTTATGGAGCATTTTGTAATCTGCTGAAATAACATTGTTTTATTTGTGAAAAAACTATTGACAATGAGGATAATGTTGTAGTACAATATACATATACTCTCGGCGCAGCAGGGGAGCGCAAGTCTGTGACTGAGCTTGACCGCACTGTGGAGTATAGCTATGATTCCTTGTACCGTTTGACCTCTGAGACCATCACTGAGGGTGAAAAGGTAACTGTCTATACCTATGCTTATGACAACGTAAGCAACAGAATCTTGAAAACCGTAAACGGTGAAGAAACTGTTTACACTTATAATGCACTCAACCAGCTTGTGAGCGAGAATGATATTGTTTATGAGTATGACCTTAACGGAAATACCGTAAGAATGACATCTCCCTCAAAGTCTGCACTTTATGTTTACAATGCAGAAAACCGCCTTGTCCGTGCGACTGTTCAGAGCGGAAACAATGTTTCTGTTGAAGAATATAAGTATGACTATGCAGGCAACCGTATTGCAAAGAGTTCCGAGGGCGAGTACACAAAGTATCTGCTTGACATAAACGGCGAGCTTACCTATGTCCTTGCTGAGATGAACTATGATGGCACGGAGAAGTGTTTCTACACACGTGGCAATGAGCTTATTTCTCAGGAACGTGACGGTAAAAAGTCTTACTATGTCTATGACGGACACGGTTCTGTACGTGCACTTGCTGATGAGAATGGCAAGGTTACGGATAAGTATGTCTATGACGCATTCGGCAACCTTATTAGCAGTGTTGGCAGTACAAAGAATGACTTCCTTTTCTGTGGCGAACAGTTTGACCCTGTAACAGGACTTTACTATCTCCGTGCGAGATATATGAATCCTTCTGTGGGTAGGTTCATTACTATGGACAGCTATGAGGGTTCGATTGATGATCCTGTTTCTTTGCACAAGTATCTTTATGCTAATGCAAATCCTGTTTCAAATAGCGACCCAAGCGGATATAATACTATGGCTGATTTTGAAACAGCAACAGGAATACAGGGGATACTTAGAAAAATAGCGATGCCAAATCCAAAAGCGTTGCTGGATTTGGTCGGTGGGATAATTGACGTTGGAAGAGATGTTATTTCGACAATCAAGGACGGAAAAGAGAAAGGACTTGATACAGGGGCAATTGCTAAAAATGTTGCATCTGGTCTTGTAACGAGTCTTGTGACAAATTTCTCTTGTATGCTTACATCACTTGGAACTGTTGGATATGTTTTGATGGGTATTGCAGCTTTTGTTGTAGGGTTTGTTGCAGTTCAAAACTTTTCCGAAGGCAATACGGAAATGGGAATAGCTCAAGTCATAAATCTTGTAAGCATTATCTTCTCAATGTTCAATCCGACTTGCTTCAGCGGAGATACAGAAGTATATACTTCTGACGGACTTGTATGCATTGAAGATGTTCAGGTTGGCGATGAGGTTTGGGCATACAATTCAGAAACAGGCGAAACAGAGCTTAAAGAGGTTCTCAATGTTTGGGTCAAGGAAACAGATGAAATCCTGCACGTTTCCACTTCCGATGGTGAAACTATAGACACTACCACAAATCACCCGTTCTATGTTGAGGAAAAAGGCTGGGTAGCTGCCGGTGATCTTGAAATTGGTGATATTCTCTGCACTGTTGATGGTAACAAGATTGAGGTTACTGATACTGAACTTGAAAAGCTTGCTGAACCTATCTCCGTTTACAACCTCGAAATTGTTGATTTCCATACTTACTTTGTTGGTGAGTATGGGGTGCTGGTGCATAATAAATATCATAAGCATCATTCGGATCCTAAATATTTAGGTGGAAATCCAAAGCAACCTTTAACAGATGTTCCGGATTCTGTTCATTATAAAATACATGCAGCGATTGATAAGGTGTTTCCGCGTCAAAAAGGTAAAGCATATTATGATGAACTGGTAAAAAATGATCCCAAGTATAATGATAAGATAAAAGAAACACTTGAGAAAATTTATAAAGAGTTTTCAAATGAATGTCCTACTTTATTAGAGCGTATCTGAAAACTCAAAAGAGTTGTATCATTTAGACAAAAGCCAAATGG
>ENA-OXNW01000114-OXNW01000114.1-human-gut-metagenome-genome-assembly--contig:-NODE-114-length-34832-cov-9.23179_pt1 | contig 34832 bp, 49 predicted proteins | sample MGYA00249743_ERZ652495 | MGnify/ENA primary metagenome ERZ652495 (study PRJEB26925, sample SAMN05826958) | human gut metagenome | biome: ENVO:2100002; feature: ENVO:00000062; material: ENVO:00002003... | reverse complement strand
AGATAGGCTCCGGCCTCGTGGGCTCGGAGATGTGTATAAGAGACAGATGTCCATACCGAAATCATTTTTGAATTGTTTATAATTTCTAGTTAATTTATATATCCCTGTTTTTCTGTTAGAAAACAAGTCCTTTAAAAAGCCGCGCTTCATGTTCATGGGGGCCGAAACAGGCTCCAATTCGGTAAGCAAACCGTACCCCTTGGCCAACAAAGCCGAAGTAATGTTTAATTCATCTTCCCCATAGAGGAATTTAATAGCCTCTTCTTTTACACCTTTACTCCGGTAGTGATTTTCAATACCGTACGTAATATCCCAAATGCTAGAAGCAATATCGTTAGCCTCTTTCGCGTTAATATCTCCGGCTTCGTCTACATTTACCGTTACCGGATGGATCAGGAAGCTAGCGCCTTCGGTGCACTCACGGATAAGGCAGGATAAAAACGGGATAATCGCTGAACTGTTACAACGTCCCGTAACAATGCCCCGAGTTACAACTCCTTCCTCTATTAATGTGTCGATACAATGTGCAATGACAAAAGCAGGTTCAATGTACCCACCTTCCGAATCGAAATAGAAATCTACTTCGTCTCCGGCTTCAAAACTCATTCCGGCCAACTGCCCGGTTATTTCTACCGCGGTTTCCGGCTTTATTTCATCTTTTATAAAAATTTGATGGATCATAATTAATTTTTTACTTGAATTAAAATTATAAATTTGGATACATTTTTATAACCAACATGAATAAAGTTTGTTCCATTTGATGCATAAATATAATGTGGATCAGTTCCTAATCCCGCTAGTTCGAAAATGCTCGCTAATACCCCTACTATATTTGAGGGGCTAGTACGTAAACCTATATTTACCCCATCAGTAACATATCTAGCATTTCCTAATACTCCATCTTCCGTTGTAGTAATTTCTTTATTCACAACATCTACTATTGCAGTCATAAATCTATAAACATTCCCTTTATATAGAGTTCCTTGAAGTTTGCTAAGGTTTATTGAAGACTCCGCAATTTTAGTAATGGTAACGGCTCCCACAGCTATTTTTTCCTCCGTAACTGCCTCGGAGCCTATTTTAGTTTTAGTGATGGCAAAATCGCCTATATTGCCGGAAGCTACGGCTTTGGGAGCTATTTTTAATGTCGTTACGGACCCGGTGGCTAATTTAGCGCTTGTAACATTCCCATCTATAATATTCCCTGTAGCTACACTATTGCTAGCCATTTTTTCATTTGTTACTTGCCCGTCTCCTATTTTTTGTGTAGTAACCGCTCCGTTACCTATTTTAGAAGTAAGAACTGAACCACTATAAAGTTTCCCCGCTGTAATGGCCTCTGTAGCTATTTTGTCTTCTGTTACTGCTTGATCAGCTATTTTAGCAGTTACAACTTTACCATCTCCAATCGATGGATTAGGGTAAGTACCCGTTAAATCCCCTCCAGCCGGACCTACCGCTCCCGAATTAGCTAGGTCATAAATTTCATTCAACACATTTACTAACAGGTCTTTCTTTTGGGTTTTTAAGTTCTTAATGTTGTTTCGGTAAAAATTGTTATTGTTGATATCGATTAGTTGTATATTCCCACCTACTAAATCGAATTTAATCATCCAAATCGATTCACTTTGCAAATACTGATCTGTATATTTGTCTTTTCCGATAAAATCCGAATTGTTCCAGTCTATTGTATTCCCTTGGGCTACATACATTATAACATAATACTCAGCACTACCTACCATTGCATTAAATGACTGACCACCAATCGATATATTCTGAGTATTAAATTTAATAGGAATTTTTTTTGAACTTACATTAACCACATCAGAATTTGATCCAATTATATACACGTTAACCGGGAGATAAGAGACAACCGTATCCCCATTTACAATTACATTTCTAGGCTCGATCATCGGCAGCTTGTAAGGCTCAGGAGTATAGCCATTAGGTAAAGACATAGAATAACTTCCTGAAATAAATTGAGCCGCCGTTACCGTTCTCACCACGGGCACCGTATGTGTCACATTTAACTGACTTAAAAATAAACCTAATCCGCTTTCTTGCGAATAGTTTACGGGTACCTTAATGTTATTTTGCGCGTCTACGCCGGATTGGTTAGGTGTTGCGTATAAATTAGCCATAATTCTAGTTTTTACAAAGTTACAAACTATATATAAATTATTTCATCATAGAAGCAGTTTTTTTTGCAGCTTCTATTTTTCCAACTAAAGATATTTCATTATCTGTTATAAATGTGTGTAATGGCCTGTTATTAATTTCCTGACCTATATAATATGCTAAGGTCTGATAATCAATTTCAAACGGCGTACTTGGGACGTCTCCAATCAGGGGGACGCCGGAATAACTTGCATTTACTGTAGAAATTTCCCTTAAAGCATCTAATACCCTAGGATCAGAGGACGCAAATTTATTCACTGCGAAAAGTTTTTCTCCTCCTTCTATTTCTGCGATCGGCGTACCTCCAACAGTAACCGGGATACCACCATTGGCATGAGATGCCCCGGTTGCAGTATATACACCTTCGCCTGTGGCAATCACACCACCTGTTGCATATTTTTGGGGTAAGCTTTCTACTTGCTGCGTCAGTTCATCGATGGCGTTTTGGAATGCATCGGCGCCAATCTGAACCCCGGCTACTTTTAGATTTGCCAAGATGGAATTTAAGTCGGCTAACTCTTTATTCAGACCTGCCACTGTATTATTATATTCCTCTTCAATTATCGCTTTTTGCTTTTCAAAATTTTCCTCCCATGCGGTTTGTTCCTCGGCTAGGTATGCAGCTTTTTTGTCATGCAGTAATTCGGCCTGTTCAAGTTCTTTGTTATAGCCTTCGATTATCGCATCTTGTGCGGCTATCTGATCGTCGTAGGTTTGGTTTATTGCTTTTAGCTGTTCATCCAGTTCTTTGCTTAACTGCTTTTCTAAGGTCCAATTGTTGGCCTCCTCTTCCTGTAGCTGAGCGCCTAACTCTTTTATTTTGGCTAGAAGATCGTCGAAATTATTCATTTCGTAGGCTTTCAACGCCTCTTCCATAGAGTTTTCGCGCTGTTCCTGAAAAGCATCTTTAGCACTTTCAATCGCCTCCTCTTGGGCTGCCCGTTCCTCTTCCTTCGCTTTTAATTCCTCTTCCAAACGGGCTTGTTCTTCTTGGATTCTTTTTTGCTCTTCCTGTAGTGCTAATTGTTCCTCCCGGCTCAGGATTATACCATCGTTTAACTCCAGTTCAAGATCGGCATACTTTTGGGTCAGCTTAGCGGATTTTTCGTTTATAGCTAACTTTTCCTCTTCGATCTCCTTCACCCGGTTGGACATTTTTACCATTTCCTGAAAGCGTTCCAAGTCAGCCCCGGTTAACTCCGAAGCTGCTTTATTTGCACTACTCAGGTCGGATAATATTTCCTCCGTTGTGGCCTGATAATTTTCTGTCCATTCTTCGCGTAATTGCTCTAGGGCCTGCGTCCGGAAATCTGCTACTTCCTGCGCGGCGGCTAATTCCGCTTCCCGTTCCTGTTCGATCAGGGCTTTAGTAGCTTCTACCTGTTTCTTTTTCAGGTTAATAATTTCCTGCGTACTGGCTCCGTAACCGTGGGTTATCTGATCGATATAACTGGCGTGCTCTTCTGCGGAAATCTCCCCGGCTTCCAACATTTCATCCAAAATCTTCTTGTTGAAATTCAGGGTAGTTGTTTCCAGTTCTTCGTCGATTGCGGCCGATCTCTCTTTAAATTCGTTGATCTTTTCGTCATACTGCATGCGGTCCTTTAAATCCTCTAACCGGGCATCGGCTAGTTCTTTATAGGCGCTAATCATCGTCTGCAATTCCTGTGCACGCTGTTCCTTTTCGGTTTGGGTAGCGGTAAACTGGGCAAAATCCGATATCCCCATCTCCCGGAGGATTTCGTTATCCCGGACCTTTGCATTTTGGGCAGCCATCATTTGGGCCTCCTTAGCTTCCAATTTAGCCAACTCAGCTTTCCGGTAGGCTTCAAATTCTTTAGTAGCTATTTCCTCGGCCACATCATTCACGATTTGGTCCTGTGCGATTCCCCGGCCTTTGTTAGGAAGCTTGTACTTTTTACCATTTACCCACAATTTACGTCTTTTACGTTTAATCTGTAGGCTTGCTTTAGCTTTTTCAAAGAAATCGTCATAGGTCAGATAACCACCATCTTCAAACTCGGGGCCTTCTGATGTACCGCTAATCTCTTCGTTGGCTCCTTTTAACATAGCTAGCAACGTCCGGATTTGTTTATTTTTCATCGCCTTCTTGGAGATGATTAAAGCACCTTCCCCACCTTCAACTTCTGCTACTTCATGTCCTCCAATAGATACTGGAACCCCGCCTTCTTTGTGGCTTGGGCCTTGGATTTCCATAAAGGGAACAATACCACCTTTTTCATATTTTGGTTTTTCAGGTCCTTTTCGGGCAGATATCGCGGCGATCTGAGCGGCCCCCAAAGCTGATATCACCGGGACCACAACGATACCGGGCAAACCAGTTGATAAGGCGGCGGTTATTCCCAAAGCAATGTTAATCCCAGCTTTAGCAAGATCGGCCGCTTTTTCCATTCGGAATTGCTTCATTTCAATGGAATAAAGCTGATTTGCCTTCTGACGTTCGATCTCCTTTTCTTTATCTGCTTGTTCGTCTTGGGCTTTTATCTGCTCGATCCGGTAGCGGGCTTCGGTTATCTCTCCCTGCTGTAAACTTTTGTTTAGCGCTTCAAGGCGGTTGTTATAACGGCGTTCTGCCTGTTCTTGTTCGAAGGCGGCAAATTCTTCTATCGCTTCCTTTTGTCTTTGCAGACTGGTAGAAATTAAGGTCGTAGCCATGTCAATACCCTCGGAAACGGTTTGCAATGCTACTTCCGTTACTTGCTGCTTAAACTGGCTTAGGGATAATTGCCCATCTTTCAGCAATTTCTTAAAATCTAATACCTTCCCTACGCTTTTTACGATGCTTTTACTAGACTTCAAGAAAATATTAGCTGTGGAATCGCCTAATTCCTTCATTTGGTCGATGGCCTGTGCGATACGATCGGCGGTAAACTCGCTAGCATCTTCGACGTATATTTTCTCCCGTTCCCACAATTCCTCAATATTGGTCCCGTGGGCTTCTACTATTTGCGTAATGGAAGACAGGGCTTCCCGTTCATTCCGGATTTGTTCCGCTAATTTGGCCTTCTGTGCGATGTTTTCTTCGTTGTTGTACTGTACTGTTAACTCGTACAATTTTTGCCTAGATGCAACATAGGCCTCTTCCTGTTGCGTCCAGTATTCCAACTCAGCCTGACGGCGTTCCTCTTCCTGTTCCTGATTGTATTCTAATTGTTCGGTGTTGAATTGATCCAACTTTGCCTTCCGGACTTCGAGTAACTGGGTATATAGGTTAATTGCCTCTTCATCTCCCTTTTTCTGTGCGTCAATAATTTTCTGCTGAGCCGCCCGGACATTATTCACCAAGTTGTTGTAGGTGGCTATCGCTGTTTCGTTCGCAGCTTTTCGGATATCTTCGATCTCTTTGGCTCCGATCAACTGGGCCAACTCGATATCATCCTGTTCCTTTTGGGACAACTTAACATTAGCATCCGTGTATTTTTTTAACAGGTCTTGTTTGGCCTGTAGATTGGCTTCGTATGCAGCTAACGATCTTTGCGCTACTTCGATTTCTGCCTGCTCTGCCTTCTTGTTTTCTAGGTCTCTGATCTGTGCCCGGGTGGAAGCGATATTTTTTTCTCCGGCGATAACCTCCGTTAACAAGGTTTTGTAGGCATCTTGGTTAGATGTCTTAATTTCTACGATTTGGGCTAATATTTCTTTTTGTTGTTCGACTGCCTCCCGTTGTACTTGCACCATTGCGGCCCTTAGGTCAGCCTCTTTTTGTAAATCTTCCTGAGTAGATTTGCCAAGGGCATTCTTGGCCTTCTGTATTTCATACTCCCGGGTGGCTAAATCCACGCGGATTTGGGCATTTCGCTCTATTAATTTTTGGGCTTCCTGTAGCTGATCTATGGCTTTTAGCTGCTGCTCTATACTTTTTCTATCTCTTTCTTCGGCCTTGCTTCTTAGACTAGATATTTTTATTTCGTTTTCTGCTAGTTCTTGGGTAGTAGCCAATCTTTTCCGGACTAACTCGTTTTCCATATTAGCAATATCTAAGCCTTCCCGGGCCTTCTGCCGGGCCTGTTCGACCTTAGATGTTATCCCATCCCATACGTCTAGAGCGGTTTGCTTTAAGTCGTTAAAATCCTGCTTGATTTGGTTAAAGTATTCTTTGCTTTTTTCCCGGGATTCTTCGGAAAAAATACCCGCAATCGCGTGCCCCACTCCCATAGCACCGTTGTACAATACTTTAAACTGGAAGGTAAGAGGATCAAGGACATATTTTTTAAACTTCTTGTAGGCTTCTTGGGGTTCTTCGAAGATAGAAATTAGGTATTCTCCAAACTCAGCGAAGGTGTCTTTTAAGACCGTAACGATACCGTTTAGCGTTCCCAGTAGTTTATTATATTTTTCCTGCCCCTCGGCGCTAGATGTAAAGGCGGCTTTTAAGGCTTTGAAGGCGACAACAATACCCGTCAGGACTATTCCGATAGGAGTGGCAATAAAAGCTTTCGCGGCCGACAACAACTGCTTGAATCCACTTACAGCACCGGATAAGCCGGGGGATAATGCGCTCAAATTGCCCTCCAGTCCTTCGAATGCCGATGCGTAATTTCCCACATTCCGGCTAAATATTCCGACTGCTTGTTCAGCCTTATTTAATTCCTCGGTGGTGGCCTTTAGTTCATCGCGGACTTTCGCAAATTCGGGGCTGTTTTGGTTTAGACTTTTCCATTCGTTTTTAAGGCTAGACACTTTTAGCCGGAGGGCTTCTACCGATCCGGCTTCCGCTTCCATCTCTTTGGCCTGTTGGCGCTGATTCCTACGTAAGGTGTTAATAGTAGTAGAAACCTTCGCCAATTCTTGCGATAGTTTAGTATATTTTGGCGTACCGAGTTCTGTCTTATTTAACTGGTCTTGCAAATATTTTTGGGCGGATGATAAATTCTGCATACTAGTTTTTGCATTATCCATGCCTTTCGAAAGTTCAGCCATTACTTTCTTGTAATTAGCTGCAACATCCTCCGTATCTTTTATTTGCTTAGTAGTTTTGGCCTGCTGCTGAGACAGGCTATTTAATTCCTTTTCGTACTTCTTGGTAGCCGCTTCTAGGTCTACAATCTGTTTTTTAGTAGCCTCGAAAGCTTCACGGGCCTCCTTCCCGGATGCAGCAGTTAAGGTCTTGTTGAAATTTGAATAGGTCTTAGAAAGCTTGCTTAATTCCTTATCGCTGTCCTCTAAAACCTTCTGCAAAGTGCTTTGCTCAGACACCAACTTTTTTTGCGTATCGATTAGCTTTTCTAATTGCTGTTGTGTCTCTTCATAACCGCGCTGCGTAAATTCAAAAAGGGTTACTATCTTGCTTTCCGTTTCCATCTTATTTCAAATTTATAAAGGTACCTACAAATGTCTGATTTAATACATCATACTCACCGTCAATCAGCACCGCGTCACCATTATAGAAAAACAAATTACTTTGCTTCATTAAATTGTAATACTGGTAGTAGGACATTCGTAGGGTAGCCTTGAATACGTTCGGATTCTGTAGCTGATTACTGGATAAGAAAGTCAAAATGTTATTCCAGTATTTTTTTACTACGTTAGTCATCACCAAATTGTTAAACTGCATACCATTAACACCGTAAGGAGACCACGGATATAGTACATCGCCCATCGTTATTTTTATGTTTTTTACACTAAAAACGAAGTTTTTCTTCTCAACTGTTGCTCTATTTCCTTGTATATACAGATTTCGATTTAAGGAAGGATTAGTCGAGAATGAACTAACGTAAATTATAACATCATGCCATTCATGATCTTGGGGGAACGGTATCGCATTCTGATAAGTATTGGTTTGTAATACCCCATCAAAATACCATTTAGAGATTGTCCCCAAGAAATGTCCACCCAAATTTAGTAGGTCACCCGATTCATATTTTATTTTATAACTAAATACAAAATTTGGCTTCCCTTCATTTAGCCATATTTCGTAATTTAAGGAGATACCTGCATTATGTAAATTATTAGCCTCCGCCTTATATTCGTAATTATTTACAGTTAATTTAATCCCGGATTGAGGCTGTATTAAAGAAGGCTTTATTATATTCACTCCGTTTGGATTATACATCCCGATCGCCGGATTTATATCACTCCATTCCAAATATTCTACTGAAACATCGTCTACTTTTTTGACCTTATATTTTAAAGCAGGCAAAGTCAAGGCGCTCCATGGGTTATTTAGTTCACAGTGTGAAAATATGCTTTCGAAATATATACCGTTGGCCGGAAGCTGAGGCAATTTTATTTTAAAATACTGCTGCCGCTTTACATCGTCTTTATACCGGATCAGGTTTAGTTTATTTAATCCCTCCGGGGTTCCGATCGTTTCGTATCCGTTCCATTGAATGTATCTATCGATTTCAACGAATTGTTGTTGTTTTCTCAATACCCTGTTGATTTCGTAGAAGCTAACCTTTTTAATCACATCGTCGGAATGCTGGGCGATTTGGAATAAGATTAATAATTCGCGGTATAATTCCAACGGCGTGATATTAGGGTAATTATCCACTACCGGATACATGAAATCAACCGGGGTGATATATTCGTCCTGATTGGTTTCGTAGATATTAAAAAGATTGTAGAACCTCCATTTTTCTATTTTTACCGATATCGGATAATTGTTTGGATTTTCCAAGAATACCGAAAGCGGGTTCAACCCCTCCTTGGTATTAATCGAATCCGTAACCTGATTAATTACACTATCCCCTAGAGACAAAACATTTAAAAGGAGATCAGGTTGCCCCTGTTCCTCGATGCCAAATACCACCGGATCGGGACATTCATATAAAGCTTTCAGTTTGAAACTTTGTAATCGATTAGGCTGACGTATTTGTACGGCGGTTATTTCCTCATCATTCATCGGAATAGGTGTACTACTTTTAGCGGTAGCCGGATCGTATAAACCTATTTTTTTATATTCCAAAGTGGCAGTATTTATGTTTGGCTCTAAAAATATAACAGGGCCATAACTAGTAATAGAACTTACGGTCGGTGTAAATTCTATCTCTATTTCTACATCATTCCATACACCCCCATCTAATAAAACACTCCCCCCAAAAACTCCTTCATCATAATCCGTTACGTAAAACCCGAAGCTTATTCCTCCGGCTTGACTTGGTTTAAATTTCCCTTTTAGTAGAAGGGTTTTATTTTTATTAGCGTTCAAAACCTCCAAAGCCTGAGAATCTGTAAAAACTCCGTATCCTGCCGCTATAGCATCTTCCTGCCCTAATCCTATCAATTCCGTTCTACTAACCGTAGCATTCATGATTACGTCGGTCAAATACATTTCTCCGACCAAACCCATCGATGGAGTCCCCGGATAATCTATAGCTTTTACTCCATTTTTCACTGAATTAAAAAGGCAATTGTCGGCACCTAAATTCATATACAGACGCTCTCCGGGCTGTATAATATACTCTGCGTTGTTTTCTCCCAAGACAAAACTAGCACATCGGTAGGGTTCTGTAGGAAGTAATCGTAAATTTTTGAATCCTTCCGGAAGCGAATCCCAGTCGGCATCCCATTTGTTTAGCTGAAAAATCTTTTTGAAGTAGTTTAAGATATTCAGAGAGGGCTTGCAGAAGTCGTTTATATTCGACTGAGAAAATTGAAGCTGACCAGTATTCGTGTCCATAGGGTTATAATATCCAAAAGACAACATATCTGTATCCAAACTGGCGTTAAACTCTTCCGGGACAATGTAGTTGTATTCTTCCAAATCGATCTTATCCAAATACAAAACATTGTCTCCCATGTAATCGACCATATCTTTAAAAGCAGACACGATCGAAACAGTTATAACCCGTTGCTGATTGTCGATAGAGTATTCTACCAAATTGCCATAAATCACAATCACGTCATTGTAAAGTAGTTGGCATTTTTTTTCTACTCCTTCTAAATTTTGGAATATTTGTAAATTCCCATCCAAGGGTAAATTAAATGTCTGCGTTATATAAAGGGGGCGCGCTTGTGCTCGATCTGTCGTTAATAAATTATACTCGTTCCGCTGAACCTGAATGTTAATCCCTTCGGCAGGCAAATACAGATGAATGTCACCGTTTATAATAATGTCTAGCTTTATTCTCATAACTCCTCTCCCGTATAGGTTACATTTAATTTATTGCTTTTATGTTGGCCGTAGTTGGTGTTCACGAACCCCTGAATTGTGCCTACTTTCGTTTTATCGGCTAGGATGGGGACAATAATATCCGCTTCAGTATTTTCATCTTCCAACAACACTTCATTGTAAGTGGCACCGGATCGGTATGCTACACCATAACCATTCTGATAAGTGTTCTTGGTTAAAATTTGATAGGATAAATGCGCTAATATCGTATCCATCCCACTACTTTTTATTTCGGCCGGAGTAGGATGATAGTAAAGATTATTCGGATTTCCCCAAGCGACCATGATATTTTGTATTATGGCGCCCTGTCCCTGTGTTTTCCCTAATTCACCCGCATAAATATAAACTCCAAAATGTACTGCATTCTCCGGGGGGGCAGGCATTGGTTGATTTCCGGTTATATTTTTGCCTACTTTTAGTGTTTGTACTCTTCCATCGATAGTCACACCATCGGCATCTGAATACAAACACCTTAAAGTAAATAATTCATAATTTTTCCCAGTACATTTTAATTCTCCTATAAACCATGATACCGTTGAATTTTGAATCTGAGCAATAGGTACACTTAATATTAACCTTGAGTTATAGGCATTTGTGCTAGATGCTACTATAATTTGTTGTTCGGAATTTGAGAGGGTTATGGCATTTTCAATGTTATTTTGTATGTAGGTTAAATCTAACTTTATCCCTCCATGTTTTTCAAATCCGGCGTTAAGAGGACGATATAAATCAAACTCGATATCGTGGAAGATGTCCCCGTTTTGGTAGCCGTACGAAACGGATTTCATGATGAAGGTTCGTTCTTCTAGTTCTGCTGAAATCTGTACAATCTCCTTGCTTTCGAAAATTCCGTTCTGTTTAAATATTGCGTCGATATCATACCCAAACAAGTGTTGCAAGGCATCGATATCTAATTGCTTCCATTGCAATTTTACTGTTTCAGTCTGCCGGGCTACGACGTTAGAAATATCGTACTGATTTCGAAGCGACACGATTTCATTATCAGTACTCGGTTTATACAATTTGCACAGCATTGTAGAATAACCGCCGTAGCTGTTGTTATACCTAAAATAAAAATCGCGTCTATTGTTTAAAGTATATTGCTCACAGGGTATAAAATATTCCTGCGATGCCTTTGGCGTTTCGGTATTTCCGATATAAAATTCATCAGTAAATTGCTCAGTAAATTCTTTTTCATCCCTATTCGCATAGGTAACGATTACGCCGATTGTATCGGGTTTAACACTTATAATTGTAGAGCATAGCTGAGATATGTCGCAAATATTTATGGTATTCAATCCCTCTATCAATTCTATATCTTCCTGATATATTTTAGATATCTTCCCATCTATATACAAATTAAATCGTATTCTTCCGAATATTTGCGCGGTATCGTATCCGATATCCTGTAAAATAAAATTTACCCAAAAGGGCATGACCATATTAGAATCGTAGTAAATCCGATCCTGAGTGTTCGGTAAAAGTTTACCTAAATCGAACGGGTTATATAGTACATAGTTTAGGTAATTTCCCCCTATCATGTAGCCATTTATAAAGTTCAGGATAGAACTTGTAATCGTGGAAGTGTTCCCGAAATAGTCTTTTTCAGTAGCAACGATGTAAACCGATTTACAGCCTTCTACCTCCATTATCCCCCTGACTATTTCGGACACATTTAAAACCGATAATCCGTTCGCCTGTTGTGGCTGATTAGTAGTTAGCAAAAGTTTACCTACTCGTTCATCGCCGACCAATGTCGCATCGTATATATCATACTGAATATTATTCAGGTATTTATATACGATCTGAGCCTGACTATTTTCGAAATACTTATCTCCAAAAAATGCGGCGGCGTTATTATCTATATTTTTTAAATAAAATTGTGTCTTCCCATCATTGTAGATAATGTTGTAAATTCGGTATAAAGCTGAGTAATTATACCCATCATCAACCGGATCAAACAGATACACATTAAAATTATCGGCCCCTACTTCATTCTGCACTTGCAAAATCTGTGTCGTATAATCGCCTTCGACCTGAATAAAGATGTCGCCTGTTCCATTATTCCCGATCTTGTTAACCGGGATTTGTACGGATTCAAACACAACCGAAATATTATTTAAAGTTGCTACGGTTCTATAAACAAATTCTTTAGTCGAACCGTCTGAATCGATGTATTTTTTTCTGAATATAGGGGTCTGATAAATTTTTAACATGGCCTTCCAATCAAATAGGATTGAACATAATTTACACTTACATAGCTAGTATATTGTTGCAATACGGAATTATCATCGCTCCATTTTTGGAAGTCAGAACTACCCAGCACAATATTAGAAATATATCGGCGCTGCGTCCTCCAAAACATTTCCAAAAGCTGTACCGTGTGGGTCCGGGCAATTGCTTGTGCTTTAGGGGTGTCGTATGCACCGAAGTGGATCACAGAAAAAGAAGTCGTAAGATGGGGATTCGTGGTGTTGATCTCCGACCGATCGGACATGGGGAAAATAACAAAATAACCTTCATCTCTTTGGATAAAAGGTTTTATTTGGTTTGTTATTACTTCGTAGGCTATTTCCGCATTAGCACAGTAAAATAGAGAGTGTACACCCTCTATTCCACCAATGCCATACTGAGCCCATAAATACCCTTCTTTTGCCGCTTTAACCTGCGGTAAGAAGATCGCTACTATGTTATTCAAATCCGTATCCGTCATATGCTTTACAAAATTCGGGATCGATAATAAAGTCGTATTTAAATTCTTTAGCAGCAATAATCTTTACTGTCCGATCCTGCCAACATTTTTTAAATGCTTCTATCTTCACATCGTCTCCCTCTAATTCATCAATCAAAGACTTGTATAAATATTGTTCGACATTAAATTTAGCGGTTTCAATGTCTGTCCCTTCAACCAAATAGTCTTCCCCCGCAGTCAATTTATCTGCAACAAACATATCCAAAGTTAAGAGATATTTTTTTAATCCAATCTCTTCACCATCATTTTCTTCAAATTCTTTTTCGTTTGCCTCTTCCTGTGCTAAATCTTCCGACCTTTTAATCGTAGATTTAATTATCGTCATGGCTTTCATAATTTTAGCACTTTCAATACTGAAGTTATCCTTAGAATTTAGTTCTAACCAATCGACAACAGCCGCTAATGCTCCCCTTATCGAATCTCCATAGGCAATTATTTTCTTCTTAGTTTTACCAATGGTTATTGTAAAATATATAGGATGATTATAATTTGCAGCTAACTCCGAAGCGGTTCGGCATTGATCAGAGTAAGGAATACTCTCTATGTCACCCGCCGACAAATAAAAATTAATTTCCGACAAGACGTCCGGTGTGATTACGGCTCCTCTTTCAAAAAGGATTTCCCCTCTTTCAACTGTTACTATCTCACCCGATTCAGGGTCGACAAAATCTTCTGTCCATTTTTTGCATACCCTTTCAGCAATATATTTTCCTTTTAATTCGTTTAAATCGGAAGTCGTGTTTTTCTGTTCTGTGAATCTATTTTCCATTGTTTATCAACTGTTTATGGTTATTCAAAATTAATTCTTGCATCGTCTGTATAGCCACTTCCCGAGCGGGGGTTGTATCGATAGGGGCTTTTAATTTCCGGTAAACATCATTTCCGTATAATTTCAGCTTCCGGGCAATAAGAAAAGAAATACTCTTAGCTGCTTTTTCATCGACCCCTAATTTATCCTGTGCCCACTTCATTAAGGCCGTCCGGTTATTACTTTTCTGCTCATAGCCCCAAGGGGGATATTTCCCGGGACGACGGCCATAGATCAAGGTGGCCACAGCAATAGATGCCTCAACCGAATGTTTATTTCGTCGTATGCTGTCATAGACGGCTCCCCTAGGAACATACCCCTGCGCAACATAACTGTTCTTAAAAGTTATTACTGCATTCTCAGTTACTATGTCTAAGATGTCGTCGATATTCATCTTTTCCTTTTTTTAGCTTTTTTGGCTATATTTTCCTGTTCTTTTGCCATCCATCGGGCGGAATATTCAGAAGCGAAGTCGGCCACCATAGCGGCTATCGCTTCATCATATTGCAGAAGAATAGCTTTGTCTTTATCAGGAATGTATTTACAAAGAAATTTAATCGTCTGCCAACGGTCATACGTCGACCGGACCTGAGTAGAAAGGCTGTCGATTGCAGTTTTAAAGTAGCCTTCGCTCTTTTTTGCTCCTTCTGTCTTCGTCGGTAAGTTTTTAAAAACTGTTTCATGGAAAGTCCGGAGTTCGTAGATAAGTCTTTTTTCCAACTTAAAAAAAAAGCATAAACTGAATACACATCCTCGAACGGACATTCTTCTAAGGCTTCCGACACAGCCAAAGCAACCCGGCTGATATCCCATTTAATGTCAAACATTCGTTGAATCAACGGCGCGTACATGGCCGCAACGAATATTGTAATTCGATCAAATTCATCCGGGTTAAATTCCGACAACAGGATTTCGGTATGAACGTTCAGGTCTATATCAAAAAAACGGGACAATATAACCGCGTGCTCAACTCCTTCGATCTTCACGTTAAGCTGTAGCTTAACATCGTCGATGTTTTTAGGAGATTGCATATTGCGGCAATACTCCAAAAACAACTCGTTCATTTCGTGAATTTCCGAAAGCGTTAATTGTTCTTTGCGCTCTGCTCCGAATACCGACAATAATACTTTTTCGATCTGAATTTCGTTTTCTCCGGCGCGGATCAACTCTATTCCTGTTTTCGTGGTTAATTTCATGTCTTCTGTTTTTAATGTTACAAATATAATTTTTATTCTACAAATCAACAATCATTCTTTTAATAATCTTCTTGTACTGGTCTATCGTTTCGTTTAAAGTAATATTTAACCTGTTCACCTCTTCGGCGATATCTTCTAATGCTTCACTGTTATCAATATCCATCAACATTTTATTGGTTTGTACGTCGACCTCTTCCGATAGGTTACGTAATTTGTCTTCGATTTCTCTTAATGTTAGAAATCTTTTTATCGTTATTTCATCCATGATTGATGTATTTGTTTTCAGTTAACCAATAAAGCATGTTATATGCACATTCCATTAAGTCGCCGGAAAAGCTTACTAATTCATCTTTTTCCACATAGTGGGTATCTGAATTATAGTATTCGTGAATGTAAGATAATTCACCTTCTGATACCTCTAAAATTATCTCATACTCTTTAATAAATCTTGGCAACAACAACAATAAATCCATAAAAGTGGGAGCGGGCAATACATCTTCACCTTTGTTTTGTTCTATGTCGTAAGGTTCTAAAACCAAACAATAGTTGTCCTTACCATCTTCCCCCTTAATATTTTTCCAACTTAACCCGGCTTTAGCTATAGTTAATCCTACCTTTTTAAGGAATAGGATTTGAGGCACTAATAAAACTTGCTCTTTCATAAATTTGGTTCTATAAATTCAACGTTGTATTTCTCGCAGTAATACTCAAAAGTGTTTTTATGGAAAGGAAACACGGTCATAGGTCCTATAAAATAACCGTCACAATGTCCCATTTCGTTATATTCTTTTTTTGCTGTTTTGCGTATTTTATGCTCAGTTTTATATCCTGATTTATGAATAAAAAATACAGTTATCTTTTCTCCTTTGTCAAGTAACTCCTTGAGCCGCTTGTAGTCTTTACTGGTTTTGTAGGGGATCATTTCAATCTATTAATTTAAATTCATACACAAATACCCACGGGTTGGATTCCCATGTACCTTTCCCGGAAATTTTGTCTATTAATAAAGCAAAGGCTTCGCGGGGAGTAGTAAATGGATATTGACCGACATATCCGATATTTGAAGTAAATCCATATTGTACACCTTTTAAATGTTCCTCTATACCTTCTCTTAAACAATCTTCATCCGAAATATCCTGCAATCTCTCCACACGCACGTTGGTGATGCGGATGCGGTGGGGCATTAGGTCGGCACGGACAAACATTTTGTTAGTCCATCCTGCACTTGTAGCACCTACTTTGTTCGCTATAATATCCCATCTTGGAATGCCATTTTCAAATCCACCACAATCTTTATAGTTCTGCGCCACAGCAACGACCTCGCCGAGCTTGTATTTGGCATATTTGGAGTTTCGAATGTCTATGAAGTCGCCAAAGTTATTTTCACAAACCAAAGTATCATCGTCAATGTCCCACATTAGGGTGAAAAATTCTCGCGGAATAATCCTGCGCGTCACAGTCTTTCGACCTTCCAATACTGCTTGTGTTAAGCCGTATTTATCGTTGAACATTATCTTTTGCATAGATGTTAAATTTTAATTAATTACATTTTCATGGGATTCTTCAAGAAGCAGATATTTGTCTATGTACTTTATAGACCTCTCTATTTGTGCTATAAGTGTATTCTTTAACAATGCAAATTTCTCCGGACTAAGGTCGGATACAAATTCTTCTAAGCTTACAAAATCATCTCTTAAGGATTTTATTTCTTCTATTGCATTCATGACGTTAAATTTAAATCTTAATTAAAAAGACCCTCCATCGCAATCACATACGATAGTATGAACTATGCAATTTTTATCATGACCATATCCCCCGGTGAGCATACAATTAGGATCGCCCCCTTTAAGAGGCTTCAATATATACATCTGTCCGTCTGCAAAGATCATCAGATTTTTAGGCATCCTAGCAATGACCTTTTCAAGGTCTGCAATCCATTCTTGTTCTTTTTTGGTTAACCTTTCCATGTTGTAAACTTTAAATTTTCGATTCTAAGTATGTTTGCGGCCATAATGAATTGTTGCTCTTCTATCAAGAAATCAAAAAAAAGACGGTAGATATTTCGCTTGGCATCTATAACAAAACACCTCCATAGCCGCGCTCCCTCTTCCGGGCCGAACAAAAACTTAAAAGTGTTTTCGTTACTCCAATTTCCGAAAGCATCTAGTTTAGCGATAGGAGCATAAAAAGCCTGACAATCTTTTATCAGGCTTTCATCATCACAAATTTCATCTATCGATATCGGGGTCATCGGTTGTATTTAATAAATGTTCGTTGCCTTCGTATGGAATTATTTTTTTGTATATCTTTCCTACACATGTATAAGGATGAAAAGGTCGGCTACTATCATAACATCCAAATAAATCACACTTCCATACTTCCGTATTTTTATCACGACCAAGAATTTTCTGATATGGTTTAAATTCCGGTTCAACGGGAGTATTTAAAATATCCTCTACCGTGATTTCTCGATGGGTAGATTTCTTAAAATCCTCCATACTAGTCAAATATGTTATTATCATGTTACCGGCATTATCTTTCCTCATAAATAAAAATGGAGCTTCTGTATGTTTAACTTTTTTCTTGTTTTCAAACCACGAGAAACCTAATCTAAATAATTTCTCTTGGATTTCGGCACTCCGGCCGTCAACATACACTTTGGTATTTATTAAATCTTCTCTTTTCATGTTCTGTTTTTTTATTTGTTATTACATGGGCAGTCCGGATCGTGAACTACCCCTTTAAAATTTAACTATTATTTCTTTACGTTGGTCTAGATATTGGCCTAATTCGTTAATATCCATTTTAAACGGATTACGCTTGGTGTAGAAATAAAACTTATCATTTGTCGCCCGGGATCTTATTGCCCGCTTGGCAGCCTGCATAAATGTCCTGACGTTTTTATACTCTTTTTGAGTATATACGATAAACACCTTCCCATCTAAGGAATTTACTAACTCAACGATTGTAACTAGATTTTTCATGACTTCAATGTTTTTATTGTTTCAACACTACAAATGTAAGCACTATTTTTTAATTAACCAAACGTTTTGAGGTTTTTTTTCAAAAAAAATCATGGTTTTATATTCTGCAATGTCTGCTCTATGAATTTATAGATAGGATCGTAGATTAGGGTTCTACGGTTTTTATCAAATACCTCCTCCAGTATATACCGCATTCCGTAAAGGGTAGCATCCAAAAGGTGGTCATCGCCGTCCGGCAGTCGCTCGCCTTCGAGGTAGTAGTATTTCCTTATTTCGTTCAGGAAAAATTTAGATTGCGGGTCGACGATTATTTTTAATTTCTTAGCTGCTTTAACCGACAATTCCTTCGGGCCGCTTTTATTGGCTCCTAACACTTCTACTACTTTTGTCCGTTTTGGGACAACTGCGCCTTCCTTAGTGGTTTCGTAGTTGAAATGTATGTCGATGTCTTTTATCAGGTCGGTACGGGCTGAATCGACGATTATAAAGGGGGTGAGATGGAAACGTGTTACTTGCCCCCGGGTCGCATAGGGAAGCAAGGCCAAAAGCTGGGATAAATAGCGCTGATGTTGTTCGATTATTTTTTCCACTAAATCGAAATACTTATCGTTTCCCATTCCCCGATCGTAACATAGTTCACGAACATTTATCTGATGGTTGCCACCGAAGCCGATTTGCACGGCACCAGTCGGCGATGAAAAGCCGGGATCAATCGCGTATATATTAAACATCCTCATGGGGAAGTCTGAAATTTCATATTGATAGATTTGGTTATAATCGATTTCGTCCGAGGCAACACCGAAGTAAAACCGGGTCGCGTTTCCCCCACTTTTTAGGATTTCCAAATAGGTTTCATCCTGCAATACGTTATCCCATGCCTCGATACGCAAACAGGTAGATTTTTTTTTCTGAACCTCCGGGAGAGGCTCTAAGGTTATAGGATGCACACGTTTATTAAAATACTGGTAACTCCATGCGCGAGGGTCCGGATTTTCGGTAAGAAGCAATAACGGTGGACATCCCACGGCGGATCGGCATCTTGTTTCGAAAAATTCGTACCAGTCGTATTTTAGGGTAGTAGCTTCGTCCACATAAATGGTTTCTCCCTCCATACCCAAAAGATCAGAATCGGTTTCGTTTTTTGGACTTGACGATTTAACGGCCCGGAGATAAATTTTACTACCGTTCCGCAGGGTTAATGTACTTTTCGAATCGTCGTAGTAATATAGGCCCGTCATCCGGCGCTTATACTTGCTTTCCGGTACATTATTCTGCCGGAGTAGTTTTAATATACTCTTTTCAAAACTCGACCGGATAACTTTTAAATCCGTCTTGATTAAAAAATGTTCGCTGTTCTCATATTGCAAAGCCCGCATTAAAGCGATTATGTGGGAAATATATGTTTTCCCGGAACCGCTTCCCCCTTGAATTAACAAAGTCCGGTATACGCCGGACAATGCTACCTCAAAAGCTTTTCGCTGATTATCAGATGTAAAATTTAATGCAAGCTTCACAGTATTAATTTCTTGATAACTCAATATCCGGGGATACGGTTTCTATGAATTTTTCATCCCACCGATAAACAATTGCATCATCATATACGTTACACGTGGTTTCAAGGCTGCATTTTACAGTAGACTGCCCGTAAGCCTCTATTACGACCGATCCATAACCTATTACAGTCGATAATTCGAACGCGTACACGCTCGACCATCCGTGCGCTTTCACGATGGCAGAATCTATCGCTATTACGACACCCCTTCTACAGCACCACCAAAAATTATCTTTTATCACATCGCATAAATTCTCGAATCTTTCAGTGTTATACGCATCCCGGTAAGACAGAATGCATGCCTTTGCTTCATGAGCGGCCTCCAAAACCCTTGCTTTAAATTCTTTAAATCTTTGTTCTTTTTCTTCCATGACTTCTATTTTTATTGTTCAACGATGCAAATATAGATATTGTTTTTTGAATGAAACAAGCGTTTTGAGGTTTTTTTTTAAATTTTGGCGTATTCTTTTTTTGCATCGAAGCAGGGACAATCTTTTATAAATTCATCCGGCGTTATAATACCGTCTCCGTTAACATCCGGTGAAAAGTCACGATGCCCCTGAATAATAGCGTCAGGGTATTCTCCTCTAAGGATAGTAAGCAAATCTATTAAGGTTTGCTTCTGTGCCTCCGTACGGGTATCTTTAGGCTTTCCATTTTCGTCTAGGCCACCAATATAGCATACACCAAGGGAAACGCTGTTATACCCTTGTACATGCGCTCCAACTTCATCCAGTTTTCTCCCCTGCTCGATAATGCCGTCTAGCGTTATAACGTAATGATAGCCGATCTTTTTAAATCCCCGTTCCCGGTGCCATTTATCTATATCGGCTGCGTGATAATCTTTGCCTTCTTTGGTGGCGCTACAATGTATTGCAATATACTTTACTTCCATATCATTGCATTTTACTCAGTTCTTCGACGACTATTTTTTTTATTTTACCCCGGGCGTTCCACTGCGGCAGTTCTCCGGGGCAAAATACAATCAGTATACATTTCGTTATTTCGTCAGCATTCCGGCCGTGAGAATGTTCTTCCCGGATTATCTGTTTTATCCGCTCCAAAACCTTCGGTGTCATTTTTCAACTTCTGATTTATTTTGTCGGCCGATTTAATGGCCATTTCTTCAATCATATCCTCAATCACCTTTAACCGGAGAGAGGTAAACTTTTGTTCCGGGTAGCCATCGATAAAGATATTAATTTCTCCCCATCCTCCGCGTACCGCTTCCCAAATTTTTTGCTTTAATGTTACTGGGTTGATTTCTTTATCGAATCTAACCACTAAGCTGTGTAAGTTCTTTTTCTTCATTTTTCCAATATTGTACTATTCGCAGGGTTTATTTTTGTCTCACCCCGGGAATTTTTGAGACAAACTAGGCATTTTCATCCAATCTTGTAAGCTTTCGGAATCCATTTTCGTCCGGTTCTCCTATTACGATTTTATCCTTTGGCTCGAAATTTAGATAGATCGGATTAAATTTACCTAGGTAAAAACTACTTCCACTCCGATTCAATTTGAAAAAATCATCGTGAAATTTAGAGTGTACCTTGATGTACAGGTTATTTTCTTCATCTTTTGCTATTTCTAGCCAACTACCTCCCTGTTCTAGAGCACTAGTGGCTAGCGAATTGAAGATTACTTTATAGTCCACTTTCGTAATCAACATCCGGCGCTCGTGAAAATCACTGGCTTTAATTCGATTCAATTTCATCTTGTTTGTCTTTAGTTAATACTCGCATTGTTACTTCCAACTTCTGCATGTCTTCGATCTCTTCACCTTCGCTATTTACGTTGCGCTTCCAGTTCTCCGGATCACGATTAGTAAGAGCAAAGATTATAGCTGTTGTATCTCCCGGTACATGCTTCTTGGTTTCAACCCGTTCTTTTACAACTGGCTCTCCTTTTTCATTCAGCTTTTTGTCGTAGGTGATTTTGGTTTCCAATACATCGTAACCCCGTATTCTCTTTAGCAGGGATCGCTTTGCCTCCATCAGAATGATTTCATTTCGTTCTTCGTCAGCCTTTTTAATCAAGTCCAAAAAGTCCAATTTTGTCTTTTTCCATCCAAAAAAAGTCGATCGGGAAATCCCGACCAACTGACATATCTCATCCACCGTATAGGTGTCTGAACGAATAAGTTCGTATATTTCATTTCGTATTTTTTGCGTGTACTTCATAAGGATTTTTGGTTAGACTATTATTAAGTAGATGCTTTGGTTAAATGGACTAGACCTTCCTCTATTTGTCTTATTTCTGCCCTTAATCGATCATTTTCGCTACTTTCTGATGAATTTAAGCCGTTTTCCTGATGCAGTTGATATTGAATGTTACTCTTTATTTCTTGTATCCGATAAAGTGATTCCTTCAAATTCCTGACCTGCTTTCCTAGCTTTAGCTTGCAATTATTGTCCATATGCTTTCACTTTACACCTGACTACAGGTGTCCTCATATTTACGGATAGCCCGTAGGAAGATGTTCGCTTCCTCGATCGCTTCGTCGGCAAGCTTTTCCTTATCTACGATCAGGGATTTCTTAAACCCATTCGAATAAGCTTCTAACTTCGAAATGTACAGCTTACTAGCTAAAGTGTTAAATTCATTCTCTTTCATGATTCTGTCTTTTTTTATTTTAGTTCATAACTGAAATATGCTTCGATTTTGCCGGAGATGTATTCGAATCTCCATCCTAAATTGATCATGCGCTGCGCAATGGCTTTCCTCAATCCCCTTTCACATAAGGTGGGGATATCTACCAAATATACTAATACGTCTCCCTCATACCCGATTAGAGGCGATCCCTCACAGGGATTCAGCTTGGCCAATTCATTCAGGCCGTAGGTTAAGCCATCAGCCGGAGATACATACCGTCTTTTCGGACGAAGCTGCATAATTTGCGCGTAACTATATTTAGGTTCTGCATCGCGGTTACGACGGATAATATCGGCTTTACCACCTAAGAGGACGTTCCGAATATAGATCGTCGACGTCTCACGCTCCCCTAACTCGTTTTTGGGCAAGAAGTAAATTTGACGCATGGTGGTGCCTACCTCTTCCGGGGTAAAGTTGGCAAAGATGCCTAGATAACTGGTGAAGTAATAACGCTCCCCAGTCTTTTTAAATTCTATCTCTAAAATGCTTTTGATCATGGTTTAAATTATAATCCTATTCTTATTTCAACTCTACAAATATACGAATTACTCTTTAATCTTCCAAAAAGATATGGATTTATTTAGAAATAAATTTTCAGTATATTCGACTTGCTACCGGGTATTTTTTCGTACCTTTTCCCTTGGCCGGAAAGCTTTGCTAATAATGTAATATCGGGTGTAATAGCTTTGGGATAATATATACGGCAATCGTACGCACCCATATAACCCAGTACGCGATTAGGAGATATCCCCTTACGCATGCAGGTAGCCCGGAGATCGGTTATTATTTCATGTACTATTTCTTTTGCTTCCATTTTACACATTCTATTTTTCGGGTTAAACAATTTTCTATAGGCACCACGGCTCGATCACACACAATGCGATTAAACCATGTTAGTTCTTTACAGTGCTCACACTGTAGGCAATCAGACGGTTTTTTCTTAGGTAGCTTATCAGGGAGGCGTTTTCTCATGTCCAACTGAATTTACTAATAATTCTTGCTCCTAATTCACTATGAACATCAACAAACAACTTTTTCAGTTTAAGGATGGTAAAACCCGGTAAGGCTCTTCGGGCCCACATCCATTCGTCCTCTATCTTTTCAATCAGAGAAAAATCGTTCGATTCCGGATGGATCAGGATTCGATAATTATCTTTTCCCCATACATTTTTTTCCCATTCTCCACTTTTATCTACCTCTTCAAATCCATTTCGATTCAACCATTCTTTCAACTCTTCTATTTCCATATTCAAAATTGCTTAATTAATCATGTATTCCAAATTCACAATCTCCCCATTGATCATCGTCTGCGCCATCATAGTTAAATGGATATTTAGGGATATTCCATTCCACTCTTCGCCTATTATTGATAGCAACACGGATAGGATTATATCCGGGCTTAGATTTTTCTCTTTTCTTCGCAGCGCAAATCTTACTACAACAACGTCCCTAACCACGTTTTAGGTTTCTTGGGTCGGCAATATATTCTTTTCCACAATTATCACATTTCCGTAATATACCGTTTTTTATCTTTCCCATATTAAAATTCATCCAATTGTTTAATTAAATTCTTTATTCCTCTACCTGCTTTTAATCCTTTGCCCTGAAACCATCCTCTATAAGGGAAATATTTTATTACATGCCCATTCAGAATAAAATTTACCTCCTTATCTCCCCACAACTACCGGAGTGTAACCTTTATTAGCCAACATGCGGACTGCCAAATCGACCCGGTAACTATTCTTGCGGGCTTTCATTTCTTCAAAATCTTCCATCAGTAATTAGTTAACATATGCATAAAATCGCTTTCACTCACATTTTTCAGAAACACATCGAATAGAACATTTTTTACGCTCTTATACAGATCAATAAATTCCTCTTCGCTCATGCTTTCGAAGCTTATACTTTTAGCCTGCTCGACAAATTCTTTACGGCTAATTACGTACACAGGCTCCGATATCCCGGCGGCGATCTGAACTGTCTTGCGGAATTGAGTAAAGTTATTGCGGAAATGATTTTGTACTGCCTCACTTTGCAAATCCCATGCACACCGGAGCATTGCAAAATATTTCCGGTGAAACGCCAAATTCCGGGTTAACTTTATCTTGGCGGTGTAGGTTTCCCCTAACTTCAACTTTAACTTTTCGTCGTAATCTTCATCATATACGGGGATTAGCCCGTATATGGTGTTATGCAGCTTGAGGTCCATAAGCTTCTAATATTAATCCTTGTATCTGTTCTAAATCTTCGATTGTAGGCGTATCTTCAAATTGATACTTTATCACCTGTGATTTAGGTGTTCCTACAGTGATTTCCTTGAATCCTTCGTTTATTACGATGGTACATCCGTAATAATACATTAGCCAAATACCGTTACCTATTCGTTTCATGGAGATAAAATTTATGGTTTTTGTCCTGATAAATAATTGCGCCTTTAAATTCTTTCTGAGTGATGATGTGATTATCATTCAACCCTACTACTACTACTAGATCGTTTACTATAGCGGTAGTATTATCGTACATCTTGGCCATACAACCGCCACTCAATTCTAGCCTAGCATCGTCAAATGCAATAACATATGCCCCTCGGTAAGCATCTACCTCTGCATTATCACTAGCTTCTATGTTTTCATACCTGTATGCGTGTACAATGGTGTTATCCCGGGCGATGATGTGCGAATAACTGTCCGACACAATATAGGCTTCATCTTTAGCATAGACCGTCACATTTCCACCGACTTTCACACTATTACGACCGTCCACCATCAAACATCCCTAATTTACATTCTTATTATAGTTAATAGCGTATTGGCCCAAGATATCTCCATATACTTCAAACAATTCTTTGTCAAATATGTTATTACAACACCAAATAAAGTTGTTGCGAATAACTTCGCACAATCCCGCAAAATCTGTTTTCTTCCAAAACCGTATATATTGCTCAGCGCATGCTCCATGTAAGATTGCCCTTCGTCGTATTTCATTTTTAAATTCCTCAAAATTTTTCATGATTCTATTTTTTTGTTTTAAACTTTATTGCCTCTTTAATGGTACAATGGCGATTTCTTCATACCAAAGTCGGCCTTCCCCTATTTCTAAGAATAATTTACCTTTCCTTAACCAAATCTGTCCGGCCTTCCCCGTGATGGGGATGGCTCCCGGGGTAATAGGATTAGGGACATAATTTAGGCGATACCCTAGCTTGCCTAACACCTCTCCCTTTTTATAGTAGGGAAGCCCGGTCATAGCCTCTAATAAGGTGCTGACTTCTTGTTTTTGGGCAGAAGTCAACATTTTTTTACTAACCTTAAACATGGGATGGAGTAAAATATTTTAACCCTAACTGCTCGCGAACCATGCTCCAAAATAAGTAATTATCAACATGGCCCTGCCGGATAAGATTGCAATTTAGTATAATTTGTACCCGCACATAATGAATATATTCCGGGTCCTTCTCATCCCTCAAGATGTTTTTTAAATATGCCATGTGCCACCTTAAACGATCTATCGCGGACAACTTATTGTATTCTTCACCGGTTAAACTTAACAACTCTTCGGCTGTCCTTTTAACTTCTACAAATTCCGATTTATCTACCTCCAAATTTCTACTATCCACTATTTCATCGCGTCCATCATCATAAGAGGCGTTAATTTGGAGAATGGCGTTGGCCACTCTATTTTTTTTCATCCATTCTTTAGCCTGCTTTTTAGCAGTGGCCAAATTGGTGTTGTCTGCTATATTTGCCGGATTTTCATTTCCATTCACCAACAAATCAAAATTTTCATCGAATAACTGATAATAAATTGTTTTCATGACTTCAATGTTTTTATTGTTTCAACACTACAAATGTAAGCACTATTTTTTAATTAACCAAACGTTTTGAGGTTTTTTTTCAAAAAAATGTCCCTCTTCGGAGGGACGGGTGTTGAAACATATAAAAAACAGAATCATGTTACTTTCGCCGGACGGAGATTTGTTTAGGGCAAATGATATGCGCCTTGTGGTTCTTAGAAAAGATTTCAAGCCGATAGGCTTTCACTCCGTAGCGAATAAACAGAAATCTATGCGGTATTTTCTCAATAACAGGAATAATCGTGTCGGTGTATGTATAACTACTTTTTAAACTGTCCCGAGTGATTATACCGGATTGCTTTAAATATCCATCGTCAAAGGTAAAACTTTTTACTGGATTTGCAAAAATAATTGTGTCTTTTAGCCTACTATCTACCCTCCCGATAATCTGAGTAGGATAAAATCCAATGCTTTCTACACGTTTCAGTTTTATATTTAAGCGCTCTATTTCTTTCTTCAATTCAGGGATATGTTCTTCGATCTCTTTCTTTTTTAGTTCTAGCACCCCTATCCGGGCTACATTTAAACTATCTTTCGTTTTGTAGTAAGATACACCATCCAGTAACGAAGCTTCGTTATTTCGCTTTATTTGCACCTCTTTTCGCAGATGCTTATTTTCAAAGGTTAGCCATCCTATAGAAAGGATGGCTATTAACCCGATTACAATTTTCACTTTATTCATAGGCATCTTTAATCAGTTGAAACACCTTACCTCGCTCTTTTATTAGATCGATGACCTTTTCGTCCCGATCGATTTCGACATCGACATAATCAGAGGGAGCAAAGAACCGCAGCCAATTTTCGGAATCGTCGTAGGTAGAGACCGAGGTATAACGTATTTTCCCCTTGCTTAATCCCGTGCATAATAACTGTTCCTGAACCTGATTATATTCGTGTTTCCGTTTTTTTAAGATGTACTCTAGGGGATTGCCTTCATCTATTTTTTTCTTTAACTCTCCAAATTCTTCCCACCAAATAGTTTTCATCTCTATAAATTCGACTATCTGCCCCTCCGATATTTTAGCGAAATCTAACGAGGCCTTGAATACGTCCATTTCTTGGCAGACTATTTTGTACTGTGCGAAATAATCGTCCGGCAATTGAAGTAACATTCGTTCCTCTAAGATCGCCCCGGTCCTTAACTGATCGATGGGAGAAGCCAAAGCGTTATAGTAGGGAATAACACCGGAAACAAAACGTTTAAGCAAGGCCTGATGCGTTTTGGTATTCTTCCCCATCAGAAGCGCGGCGACGTCCCCGGAGCCAATATACATACTCTCTATCATAACAATCCTTTTTTGTGGTAGGTATTGTATATCGTCTTTATGTCTTTATCGGTGATCTCCGCTAAATTTTCCGCAGCGAAAGATTTCAAAACCTTGGGCAGCTCCTCCGGTTTATCAGCAAAGTAATTTGTAATTGCTATACGCATATCCTCAGTCTTTTTAACTGTTTTCTTTTCGGATTTCGTTGCCTCGGGGTCCTCCTTTGCTGATGCCCCGATTTTATAGGCATTACGCAAAGCATTTTTTCGGGCGTAAGTAATAGCCTTATTCAATCCTTTATCTCCGTAGTCGATCCCCCTTCCGGCCGATTCTACGACTATTTTGTCGGACGGACGATCTAGATTTACAAATTCCCATATCATTTTTACGACGTCTACGAAATAGACATCCTCGGAATTATTCGAATTTAAGGTCTTTATTTCCTTGCTTTCTACGATTTCCATTTTTACCGGAACCGATACCACTCCGTATTTTTGTTCGGCCTCTTTCACTTTTAGAATCACATCCACATCCGCCAAAGCTTCGTAGGCAGACACACCGGAACCTACTACCATATTTTTTTCAATTGCCCCGATTTCGTTGGCGATCTTGGCTACTCGAACATAAATATTCCCTTCACCGTAACTTTCTGTTTTTTTTGTTGTTTCTGTTGCTTTCATATTTTTTTGGATTTAAAATATTACATTAATTTCTACTTTTTTCATGGCTTCAATGTTTTTATTGTTTCAACACTACAAATGTAAGCACTATTTTTTTAATTAACCAAACGTTTTACCAATTTTTTTTCAAAAAAACTTTTCGATAAACTCTATCCTATCCTTACACGAATGTTTGTGAGCCAAGGGACATGTACCACAGCTTTTTTTACAATATATGTTGGCTATTTTATATATATTTTCTTTAAAAATATACCCTTTATTTTGAACCAATATTTCATTGAATAGGTCAATATTATTCCCTAGATCGACTAGTTCACCGGACCATTTTTCGGAAATTGTACGATTCGTTGTAATTACTCTATCAGCCGGGAATATATATAATTCCCCGGTTAATCTTTTATATACATCGATCGGACGATAATGCAAACTGTCTAATATCCCTCTTATTAGAATACTATCCTTTACTACAAATTTATAATCCTGATTCATTTCAATTTCTTTTCTTCTTTCAATCTTTTTATCTCTTCTTTTACCTGTGTTCGCATCTCCTTTAATTCGGCGTCTGATAGCTTAAAAGTCTGAAATTTCATCGCTTCCAGTTTTTCATACATCTCACTGCCATGTAAGGCAATTATTCCCTCACGATAGGCGTCAATATTTCCGCGCATATATCGGTTACAGTCGATGCACTGTGAGTTTACGTTTACCTCGTTAAATCGTGTGGCCATGTGTTTCCGGGGAATGTAATGCCCGGCGTCCGCGTCTTTCCAATATACTTTCCGGCCGCAAGATATGCAGGTTATAAATCCAGCCTCATTCGCATCTCGGAGGCGGATATATATACTAAACCATTTATCTAGGTCTGCTATTAGTTTTTCGTGTGCTGTCATCAGTTTACGAATCTTTTAAACGCCAATATATAGACGTCGTAGGTTTTCTTTATTATATAAAATTCAATCAGGCCGAAGGAATGCCCTAGGTCGTTAATCGACAATACCGGGCGAACATCCTGAACAATGTCTTTTTCTATGCCGGTGGTCGTGGCAAAATAATCCTCTAGGCTTTTTAATATCCGGTCTATTATTTCATCTCCGTACGGTTCGAAATAGGACCGGATTTTCTCTATATTTCTAAGTGCATACCTCATTTTATAAGATATTAAATAGAGCCTGATATTTGGGGGCAAACCAATCAGCCGAATAATCGATACGCATTTTATAAGAACCGGGTAAATTTTTGAATGCATTTATGCCGGAATCTACCATCTTTTCTACGATCGGCTTTCTTTTAGCCTTAATCCGATCTCTTAATTCGATCAGGAAACATTTTTTCCCGGCTTTGAACTCTCCCCAAGCTACCCGTAAAGATTCGGCAAATGTGGAGAAATAATGGCGCCGGAAATAACCCCAAGCTACCAACAACACTTCTTTTCTTCCATAGTTGAAAACATTCCCCTCAACATCTTTTTTGGGTTCTTCGATCGGGGATTCTTCCATTTCTTCCATTTCTTCCGGTTCTTCGGGTATTTCTACGATTTCGATATCGTAGGAGAGTGATTTAGCAATAGCGCGAGGATTGCTAGATAATACCATTTGGCCGCTCACCAAATCCACGTATCCAACTTCTATTACTTTCCCACCGCAATATACTTTACCGTATACTCTTTTCTTATTTCCTTTTTCCCATACCTGCCAAGAAATGGTACCACGCACAACATCGTGCATATCCTTATATTCTTCCGGTAAGTTGATCGATTTTTTTCCGTCTACTGTAATGTAATTTTTCATGGCTTCAATGTTTTTATTGTTTCAACACTACAAATGTAAGCACTATTTTTTAATTAACCAAACGTTTTGAGGTTTTTTTTCAAAAAAAAATTCCCCCTCCATGTAGAAGGGGGATCGGGGTATACACCAAATTATAATCCACACAAATCATTTCTTTGTCTGCTGCTCGCTTTCGTAGCTTAGAAATTTTTTTAGTAGGGGCAGTGTTTTAGTAAATTCCAAGCTACCACAAAAATATAAAAAAGCCAAGACCCGGCTATCCGGGTAAAGGCTTTTTAAATTTCGAAGGATATTTAACCCCAAGAAATAAATAACCGCATAACTTATAACACTTGTACAGTATAGCGCTTTATCTTCGATCCCTTTCATTTTTAACACTATGTATACGCCTATTACTAGGATCACGTATACTAAACCCTCACTCATTGCCTTGGTGAATTTATCGATCTTGAATCGCTCTTCCTTCACCTTTACGCTCTCCCACCATCCGAAAAAGAAATTCCCTACAATCATAATACAGATCACGAGGATATCCATGTGTATCGGATTTAAAAACGATATCACCGTCAACAAGGCCGAAGCGCTTACACTCTTTATGTTATAATATACGTCATTCATCTTTTACCTTCTTTGGACGTCCTTTTTTTACTTGTTTTTCTTGGGCAAATTCGGAAGTCATTTCCGACGATGGGGCTTGGAAATTAGGGTCAGCGTCCGTCTCCGGCTGTTCTTCCGGCTGTTCTTCTTGTACCTCTTCGCTTTCGGCTTGGGCCTTTTCGCTTTCGGCTTGGGCCTTTTCGCTTTCGGCCTCTTCGCTTTCGGCTTTTGCCCTCTCTTCCATCAGAACCCGCACAATGTTATATTGTGTAGCATCCTCGGGGAAATAGCCAAAATGATAGAGTGCATGGGCTTTAGTTAATGCGTACTTTTCGGTTACCACACGTTCTATATCCGGAAGCATTTTTGAGGCTAGGCCTAAGAAATATCGATAATTCACGTCGATATCTGCGCGCTCTCCCATAGCCCGGGATATTTCCATAATTAGCGCTTTAGAATCGGATATAACATCGAGTAACTGAGGCCTGCTCTGAATTAATTGGATACCGTATTGCCCAGTCTTTTTCAATTTCAATAAAAAGTCCGGGATAAGCCGCTGCATACTTAACCGATGTTGATTATCGTAAAACGCCAAAAGCAGGGTTAATTGTTCACTTTTTTTCATCGTTAATGGTTTTAAATGGTTCTTTATTTGGTTTCACACTCTTAAAAGTATAACTATATAAACATACATCCGGAGACGCGGGAGGGGTAACAGATGTAATTTTAAATCCTGCGCTGTCTCCTAATTGTAGGTTATTTTCGTCGCTGAATACTTCGAACATGTAATCGTTCTCTATCCACTTCAACAGGTCGGTTTTAGAAGCAATACTAAACTCTATATCATACCCTAATCGAAAAGGTTCGTACTGATTAAATACCGGATCAGCGCCGAACCATTTTTGTACATCTACGATAATATCATCCGACGCATCCTGTTGATGTCTTCTGCGATAGAATGGCCGAAGTCGTAAATTGCTGATTGCTATGTTCTGAAATATATTCATGATGCTACATTTTAGTCTCTAAAACAAAATTTGTATACGATATAACCGTTCCGTTTGTTTCGGTTTGAGATACCAAAGCAATACCAAATTTTTTAATTTCTACATCCGGGAGCGGATTGATAGCAATTGTAAATGTATGTTTACCTTGGTTTAAAGGCTCAAACTGAGTTGTGTAAGGGTTATCGTCTAATTCGTTTAAATAGAACGCTATAGCACAAGTCGGAATAGCTTGTACATTTAATTCTATTTCTCCATTTAAAAACAGATTTTCTCCTTTATGTGCATTTAAGATGTCGATTTGGGATTGATCTGAATATTCCCCATAAATTTGTATAGACGTTACTCCTGCCTCTTCTACAGGGTCAAAGATAATATTTTTCCCATTTATTTTGCCTCCATTTATCACAGTGCTAAACTTCAATTCTCCTACTAAGCCCTGCATATTATTGTTGGTAGCTGTAGGTTTACATATATTAGCTTGGATGGCTTTAAATAAGTCGGGGAGAGCGTTCGGGCTATCTATGTTATTCGCATTCTCTATATATTCGATTGTAAACTGGGCTTTCGGCTGAGAGAAGGATAAAGTAGTCATTCCTTTACTGTCATTGTTGCCGGAATACATCATCTCGGCGATTTCGTCGGCTACCGGGAAGTAACCACGGGGACCACCGTAAACGTGCAAAATTTGGTTGTCGTAACTCAGTTTCAAGAAAACCCAAGACTTACTCTGCATAAACTGGGCGAACATGTCGTAGTACATGTCTGAACCAATTGGAATGCTGATAGTTGACTGCTGATAAGGCACACCGTTGGCCTCAATTGCATTGCCCACAGTAGGGTTGAAAATCAAAGCGTTACCCTTGAAATACAACGCTACGTCGGTCGGAAAACCTTCCGGGAAAAGAGTAGACAAAGTTTCCGGAGCGTTATACTGGTAACTTACCAGTGGTGATCCCTCTTCTGCTACCAACACTTTTTTAGGCGATTCGGAGGCACCATTATTCAGGTTCAACCAAACACCTTTTAACTGATTCCATACGGTTGAAGGAATGGCAATTAAGTCAAAGCCCTCACCATAAGAAAATAGGTCCTTCAAACACCATTCATTTCGATCTAAAGTATTCGGGCGACACGGAGTTAATTTCATGGTTATATAATTTTCAGCGTTTTTTGTATATAATTTTCAGCGTTTTTTGTATATAATTTTTCCGCTAAAAATTAATTAATACCAACCACCGCCATAAATCCCGAGGAAGCCTAAGTTGGTCCCCATTTTACCGGATGTATTGGTAGAATACCGGGTCGGTTCTACATAGCGGTAAACTTCCAATTTAAGCGGGTTTTTCCCTTCTTGGCCTAAATAGTCATGCAGCGCAAACAAAATATTACGGGCCTGAAATGCTAAGGCCTGCGTAACTTCGTTTTCTTCGCGCCTAGTTATTATGCGGGAATTAACGGGTTGTTTGGTGGCATTTTGCCGGGCGATCTGTAATCGGCCTTGGCTTTCTAAGTTTAGCGCAATAGCTACGCTCAGCAATGCAATTAACCCGGAGAACAGTATATTATCTCCGTAGATCAATTCGTTTATCTCTCCGAAATCCCATCGCCGGGGCTGCTCTACCGGATTCCCCCCAAATTCATAATCCTCCGGCAAATTAGATGTCGGCAACGTAATAGGCATTTTGTTTGCGTTAATGTATTCGATCAGCCGTTTAGCGCCTTCCTTACCGAATACCAACAGTAAAAACTGGCGTTCCAATACGTCGATATTTTCCTGCGTAATGCCGGAATTTTTTAAGGCTATCGAATATCGGTATACATCGTAAGCAGTTATTATCATAGCTTATTCAGTTAAATTTTCCGTAGCTTCTTTTACGTCCTCTTTACCCTCTCCGGCGGCTAAGATTGTCAATCGCCAATCGAAGATTGAATTTTCCAAAATCTTGTTAATTACGCGCTCGATGGTTCGGCGATCATCTTCTAAATTAGCGTTTATTTCTGCCATCATGGTGGCTCTATTTTCCTGATTTATAACGCCGCTTTCCATCTTGTAAATGTACTCATATGGCAATTGTAAAGCTACACATATTTTCCTTGCCGTCCTATCGTCGATCTTATTTATTTCGTCGATAAATTTAGGCATATCAGCCACCTTTACGTAATTCTCTATCGGTTCATCGGTACCGATATTCAAATACTCCGTTTCTCCAGCCGCTTTCACACCTGTATTATAAAAGTCACTTCCGGTGCTTGCGATAGAATCGATGCCTCTTCCGTCTCCCTCACGTCCCCAAATCCGGTTGAGATTAGTCCATCCTAGTAAGGAGTTAGCCGTATCGGTCCCGGTAGCGCCTTGTTTCTTTTTGTATGTTTTACAGATATCCGCGTTACCGAGGTAACTCATTATCATCGTGTCCGATCCACCATCGGCCAGCAAGATCGGAACCATAGCATTGAAAATACAATCCGGGTAGTCCTGATCGTCAGCACTGTTGTAGAACAAAATTTGTCCCGGAAATTCCTCTCCGGTTCTTTCGGTCTCTTCTTTTATCTGATCTAAAACCCTAGTAGGATCGTAGGGGTAATATATTTGGCCTATTCTATTTTCTTCGTTCATTAAGGCGATCATGTACCGATCGCGGGTTTGGGTGTAGGTTTCTTCATCCCGGATAACATAACGGACGTTATCCAACGATAGACGCTTAAATTCGTTCACTTTGCCGTTTTCGTCGTAGCCTACCCACAGGGCAAAGGATTTGTCGAACATTACGTAATCTCTGCATATATTTTGCAGAAGATTTTCTACGGTGTTTGTATAAGAACTTTCGAAGGTAGTTCTTTGGACCTTTATTTCTTGCGGGACATTCCCGACTATTAAATTCACCTTCTTTCGAATAAGGCTTGTTGCAGTAGGAGCATATTTAACGAAAATGTTAAACAGATTCGGGTACATGTTATAACCTATCGAAAAATTCCCCCACTGTACTAAATTCTTTTCGAACGTGGCTTGTTCCTCTAGGTTATTCGGAGAAAAAGGGGTAAACTTCTGCAACCAAACAACACCCGCTATAATTCTGTCATATAGTTTCATCGATTTTTAGTTTATATCCGCCCGGGATGCAAGGCCCGGACGGATAGATCAAACAAATAGTTAGGCTCCCGGTGAAGTTGTGGGAGTGGTCGGAATACAAATGGCCGTTTGAATTTCGGCAAACAGTTTTGGAAGCGCTTCGGAGTCCGTAGAATCTTCTGCGTTCTTGATGTACTCAATTGTATATGCGGCCTTTTCCTGAGTAAAGGAGAGTTGAGTTTCTCCCTTAGCATCGTTGTTACCGGAATACATCATCTCGGCGATTTCGTCGGCTACCGGGAAGTAACCACGGGGAC